>Ga0224559_1000282_pt1 | contig 35604 bp, 28 predicted proteins | sample 714S33034metaG_FD_180676 | JGI IMG/M metagenome (GOLD analysis project Ga0224559, IMG submission 180676) | Peat soil microbial communities from Stordalen Mire, Sweden - 717 S3 30-34 | ecosystem: Environmental > Terrestrial > Soil > Wetlands > Peat | place: Sweden: Norrbotten County, Stordalen... | reverse complement strand
AAGCGGAGGAATACTGCACCAAATGCGGCGCCTGCATCCTCCGTTGCCCTCCTCAGGCCATCGATCAAAACGGCAAGGACAACGCCGTCTGTTTTAATTTTCTGCAGGAAACCCTGCTTCGCTTCAAGCCCAGATACGGCTGCGGAAAATGCCAGACCGGCGTTCCCTGCGAGGCGCGCCGGCCACTGATTCCGTGAGCCGTGCGTGCCAGGACCGTTCATGCGGTCTCACGCGTCCCAATCGCCGAACAAGCCTTCAGCCGGAATCTTGTGCTGGTCACTGCGAATACGCGCGAATTCGACAGGGTGAAGGGGCTGATTGTGGATGACTGGACGGTGTGAATTCCCAGGTCTCAAACGCGAGACCTGGGGCACCCATTCATTTTTGGTATGGTCAGTTGTGGGCCATTTGCCAGAAAATGACCGCCCGCTGCCGCACAATAGAAATAGCGCAGGGTGAATCCAGCCTTTTCTGTCTCTCCAGGTCGTGTTCAAGCTCTCCCGCCCAGCGAGGAGATTCTGTTTTTTCTGTTTTTGCCTGTGGAACTGTGGACCTCTATATAAGTCACTTATAATCAGTAATTTTCTCCGCAAGCCTCCACAAAAACACGCAATCCGTGAAACCGTGAGACTGTGGAGCGGCCGGGTCTCCCAGCCGCCCGCTTCCGGGAGCTGGGAGACCGCGCCGGCCTACTGCAACAGCGTCCCCTGCTCTTCGTCCTTGCCGTTCAGCTCCTCGGGCGGAATCACCACGGCGGCGGCCACCTTGTCGTCCGATTCCAGGTTCAGCAGCTTCACGCCCTGGGTGGAGCGCCCCGCCGCGCGGATGGAGTTGGTGTCGATGCGGATGATCTTGCCGAACTGGCTGATGACCATCAGCTCCGAAGTCTCATCCACCAGGAGAATCGATGCGGACTTGCCCACCTTGGCGGTCGCCTTCAGGTTGGTGACTCCCTGAGCCGCGCGCGCCGTCAGACGGTACTCGTCAATGTCCGTGCGCTTGCCGAAGCCGTTCTCCGTGATCGTGAGAATGAGGGATTTGCCGATTCCGAGGCGTTCGTCCAAGGCCTTCAGAGCCTTATCTGCGCCAGCGGCGGCCCTTTCCGCGGCCCTTTCCGCGGCCTTCAGCGATTCATCGTCAGCAGGTCCGTTCCTTCTCTCCTCACGCGCCTTTTGCAGGGCTTCCCTTGCATCGGTAAGCGAGGTTCTCAGGGCGGACAGCTTGGAGGCGAGGCCGAGTTCCGCGGCGCACACGTCCCGATTCTTGTCGCGCGTCTCATCGGAGTCGGTAATGGCGACGCCGATGACCTCATCGTTCTTTTTGAGCGAGATGCCCTTGTTGCCGGCGGCGTTGCGGCCCATCGGACGGAGACCGGAGCCGCTGCGTTCCGGGCCGTAATACTCCTCGAAACGTATGGCCATGCCCTCACGCGTGGCGAGGAAGATGGTCTGCCTGCCGTCGGTAATGCGCGCGTCGATCAGGTCATCGTCTTTATCGATGGCAATGGCAATAATGCCGCGCGCCATCACGTTGCTGAAATCCTTGAGCGGAGTTTTCTTGACGATACCGTTGCGCGTGGCGAAGAAGATGAACTTGCCCTCTTCCTCGAGGTCGCGCACGGGCAGAATCGTCCGCACATTTTCGCCCGGTTGCAGGTTCAGCAGGCTCTGCATCGACTTGCCCTTGCCGGCCGCGCCCACGTCGGGAATCTCGTAGACCTTGAGCCAGTAGACCCGGCCCGTGTTGGTGAAGCAGAGGAGGAAGGCGTGGGTGGAATCGACGATCAACTGCGCGACGAAATCCTCCTCGCGCGTCTTCATGCCCATGCGCCCCTGGCCGCCGCGCCGCTGCTGGCGATAGATCGAAATCGGCGTCCGCTTCAGGTAGCCCTGATGCGAGACCGTGACCGCGACCTGCTCGTCGGCGATCAGGTCTTCCAGTTGCAATTCGGCCGATTCGTCGATGATCTGGGTGCGGCGGGCGTCGCCGAAGCGGTCGCGGACATCCTCGAGCTCCTTGACGATGACCGCGCGCAGCTTGGTTTCAGAGGCCAGAATCGACTCATATTCCGCAATGCGCTCGCGGACCTGCCTCAACTCGTTCAGCAGCTCGTCGATGGAGAGTTGCGTCAGGCGATAGAGCTGCAACTCAAGGATGGCGTCGATCTGGCGCAGCGTGAGGCCCTTTTCCTCGTGGGGCAGCCGGTCGCGGTCCAGGTTGAGGATGATCTCAGAGCCCTTGCCCCAGGCGTAGAGGTTCTCGCGCGCCTCGACACGCGAACCCGAGGCGCGGATGATTTTGATGACCGTGTCGAGATTGTCGAGCGCGATCTTGAGGCCTTCCAAAATGTGCTCGCGCTCGCGGGCCTTGCGCAAGAGGAAAACCGTTCGGCGTTGCACCACGTCGATGCGGTGATCGATGAAGCAGCGGATGGCCTGATCGAGCCCCAGCTCCCGCGGCTGGCCGTTCAGCACCGCCAGGAAGATCATCGAGAAGCTCTCTTGCATCTGGGTGTGCTTATAGAGCTGGTTCAGCACAATCTCCGGCTGCGAGCCGCGCTTCAGCTCGATGACGATGCGCATTCCGTCGCGGTCGCTCTCGTCGCGCACGTCGCTGATGTCGTCAACGATCTTGTCGGTCACCAGCTCGGCGATGCGCTCGATGAGCTTGGATTTGTTTACCTGGTAGGGAATCTCGGTGACGATGATTGCCTGTTTTTCTTTGGTCAGGTTCTCGGTGGCCACCTTGGCGCGCATCATGAAGCGGCCGCGGCCGGTCTTGTAAGCCTGGGGAATGCCGGCCTTGCCGTACAAAAATCCGCCCGTCGGGAAGTCCGGCCCCTGCACGTGCTTCAGGACAATGGCCAGAGCCGTCTCGCGGCTCTGCGCTGCTTCAGCGTTCTCGACCAGCTCGATGGCCGCGTTGATGACTTCGGTCAGATTATGCGGCGGAATGTTGGTGGCCATGCCGACGGCGATGCCGCTCGAGCCGTTGACGATCAGGTTGGGAATGCGCGTGGGCAGCACCGTGGGCTCGAAGGTTGACTCGTCGTAGTTGGGCGCGAAATCCACCGTTTCCAACTCGATGTCGGCCAGCAGTTCGCCAGCGATACGCATCATGCGGCACTCGGTGTAACGCATCGCAGCCGGCGGGTCGCCATCGACCGAGCCGAAGTTGCCCTGCCCGTCGACCAGCGGATAGCGCAGCGAAAAGGGCTGCGCCATGCGCACCAGAGTGTCGTAGATGGCCGAGTCGCCGTGTGGGTGGTAGACGCCCATGCACTGGCCGACGACCTTGGCGCATTTGGTGTACTTCTTGTTGTGCTGCAGGCCCATCTCGTTGAGCGTGTAAAGGACGCGCCGGTGCACGGGCTTCAGTCCGTCGCGGGCATCGGGCAGCGCCCGGCCGATGATGACGCTCATCGAGTAGTCGAGATAGGAGCGGCGCATCTCCTCTTCAATGTTGATGGGGATGAGGTTAGTACCGCCATTAGGCGGCGTGCCGCCTTCGAGGGGGAGCATGGGATTCTGATCGTCAGCCATAAGTTTTTTCTAAGCCCGCCGAAAGGCGGCGTAAAGGCTCTGGTGCGAGCAGGGCTGGCCTGGTGCGGGCTGTACTTCCATTTTATTCCTCAAAAAGGGTTTCAGCAAGGCGATTTCCGGCAAATAAGTCCTTATATTGCTTAAATTTATAGCATTTCATGGACGCTTCTCCGCAGGCCTTGGCCGCTCAGGCGGCGTGGCGGCTGCCGGAGTGGGATTTGGCCGCGGCGCCGGACTTCTTCTATGGATTCTCCCGGTTACGGGTTTTCCTGGACCTTCACCACCAGGCAGGCGACCGGCTTTTCGCTGGCGACCAACATCTGGTGCGGCACGCCCGCCGGGACGTGGGCCACATCGCCCGCCCTCAGCTCCTGGCGCGCGCCGCCTTCGACCGCCGAGCCGCGCATCTCGCCCGGCCCAACCCGCTTGGCGCCGGTCATCACGCCGCCGGTCACCAGTGTGGCCCGGCCCTCGATCACGAAGAAAATGTCGGCGAAGTTCTCATGCGCCTCGGCCTCGCCGTCGCGGCTGCGAAAGGAGAGCATGGCGCAGTGCTGCGGATACTCCTTCAGCGTTTCGCTGGCCGAGCCGTCGCCGTACCGGGCCATCTTGCCCAGGTAAGCCGCCCGCTCCAGCAGGAGGGCAGCGGACCAGTGGTCGGCCGGGTTCGGAGGGCCACTTTTCGGGGTTGCAGCCGGCGGTAGGTCTTCCTTCTCTACCGCAAGCAGTTCCCTCAGGATTTGAATCGAGAACAGGTCCATAATGCCTTCCAGTTTATCGCCAGATGAGGACGAAGAACGCTCGCCCGCCGGAGAATTTGATTGGCGCGCCGTGACCGCGGAGCGGTTGGAGAGCGGCGCCTGTGTCCTATACTGGGCTTGTTTTCGCTTTTGCAGCTACATAAAGAGCAGGTCCGTGATGCAGACCCCGGCAAATCCCGAGTTTTTGCGCCGCGCCATCCGGCTGGCCACTCAAAATGTTGTCACCGGCGCGGGTGGCCCCTTTGGCGCGGTCGTCATGCGTGGGGGCCGTATCGTGGCCGAGGGCGTGAACACGGTGACGGCCACGCTGGACCCCACGGCGCACGCCGAGGTGAACGCCATCCGCGCCGCCGCCCAGGCGCTGGGCAGCTTTACGCTCACCGACTGCCAGCTCTACACCAGTTGCGAGCCCTGCCCCATGTGCCTGGCTGCGGCCTACTGGGCGCGGATCGAGGCCATCTACTACGGCGCCAGCTCGGCCGACGCCGCCCGGGCCGGCTTTGATGACGTTTTCATTTACGAAGAACTGCGCAGGGCGAGCGCCGAGCGCAAGCTTCTGCCCGCTACGCAACTGCTCGGCGAGGAGGCCTGGGCCAGCTTCGCCGCCTGGATTGCGTCGGCCAGCAAGGTTGCGTACTGAGCGGGGGCCAAAGCCACGAGTCTTCGATAAAGCGAGCTTCATGAATAGTTTGGAACTTGCCGCAACGAATCGGGCCAGATCGTGCTCCAGATTCATTTCGGGCAACTCCAGACCGCTGGCCGCCCTTGATTACCTCCGCGTGGTGAATCCAGAGGACGGGTTGGGGCGGAACTCACCCCCGGCACGGTAAAATGACAGTAACCGGATGAATGAAATCTCTCCAGCGGCTGCCAGCCAGTACGCCCGTACCACGCGGGAGACGGAGTCGCGGGCGCAAGCCATCCCTCCCATCATCCAGGTTCGGAATCTCGAAAAAACCTACACGACGGCGCGCGGCGCACTCACCCTTTTTCGGGGACTCGATCTTGAGGTCCAGGCGGGAGAGATGGTGGCCATCGTGGGCCAGTCCGGCGCGGGAAAGAGCACACTGCTGCACATTCTCGGTGCGCTCGACGCTCCCACCGCGGGAACGGTGCACTGCGCCTCGGTCAACGTGGCCGGGCTCTCCGAGCGCCAGGCGGCGGAGTTTCGCAACCGCGAAATCGGCTACGTCTGGCAGTTTCATTACCTGCTGCCTGAGTTCACGGCGCGGGAAAACGTGGCCATGCCGCTGATGGCGCGCGGCGTGCGCAAGCCAGAGGCTCTTCGGGCGGCGGCCAGCTGGCTCGGCGAGGTTGGCCTGGAGGACCGCGGCGACCACCGGCCCGGTGAGCTCTCGGGCGGCGAACAGCAGCGCGTGGCGCTGGCCCGCGCCCTGGTCAACAATCCCCGACTGCTTTTGGCCGACGAGCCGACCGGCGACCTGGACGCGGCCACCGCTGGCCTGGTCTTCGACCTGATTGAACGGCTGCACGCGACCCACGGCCTCACCTCGATTCTGGTGACGCACAACCCTGATCTGGCTGCGCGCTGTACGCGAACCCTGCGCCTGGAAGCAGGAAGACTGGAAACAAAAGGGTTGGAATCAGGAAAACGGGAGACGGGCAAGCGGGTGGAAGCAGGGAAACAGGAGGCCAGAGGGCCGGAAGCGGGCAGGCGGGACGGTGGCCGACTGACGACAGAAGAGGCTTTCGTTCCCCAAGCGGACCAGGCGGCCGCGGATTCCTGAGGGGAAAAAGCACCATTTGAGCGGTTTTTGAGTCTTATTAAGTAAGCGGTCTGGGGTAGAATAGGTTCTCATCTTTTCCGGGCTGAAAAAGGGGAGGATGGAAGGCTCTTCGGCGGCTGACAGCGCCGGGAGTTGCTAGGCGGAAGACTGCCTGGCGCCATCTGAGGGGCTGTTCGGAGCTTGGATGCAATTTTCCAGGGGCTCCGGCGGCGAAGTTGAGAGGAAAGGCGCGCGCGGGTTGGGCTGAAGCCGGCAAGTGAAGCGGACGGCCACTCCAGCCGATAGCCGGCAATAAGGGAGACCATCATGTTCGAACGCTATACGGAGAAGGCACGGCGCGTGATCTTCTTTGCGCGGTATGAGGCCAGCCAGTTCGGCTCACCCTATATCGAGACCGAGCACCTGCTGCTGGGTCTCTTGCGCGAGGACAAGGCCTTGACCAACCGCTTCTTGCGCTCGCACACCTCGGTGGAGTCGATTCGCAAGCAGATCGAGGCGCATACCACCATTCGGGAAAAGGTCTCGACCTCGGTGGACCTGCCGCTCTCCAACGAGTGCAAGCGGGTGCTGGCTTATGCGGCCGAGGAGGCCGAACGGCTGGGCCACAAGCACATCGGCACCGAACATCTGCTTTTGGGCCTGCTGCGCGAGGAAAAATGCTTTGCCGCCGAGATTTTGCAGGAGCGCGGCCTGAAGCTGGCGCAGATTCGCGAGGAACTGGCCCACGTAACCCAGGAAAAAGCCCCGACGCAGCCGCGCCAGCGCGAATCCAGCCTGCTGGCCGAGTTCAGCCGCGACCTGACCCAGGCGGCCATGGACGGGCAGCTCGATCCGCTGGTGGGCCGCGACGCCGAACTCGAGCGCGTGGTGCAAATTCTCTGCCGCCGCACCAAAAATAATCCGGTTCTGATCGGCGAGCCCGGCGTGGGCAAGACGGCTATCGTCGAGGGCCTGGCGCAGCGCATCGCCGACGGCGAAGTCCCCAGCTTCCTGGCTGAGAAGCGCATCCTCGGCCTCGATCTTTCGCTGATCGTGGCGGGCACCAAGTACCGTGGCCAGTTCGAGGAGCGGCTGAAGACCATCATGAAGGAGCTGATGGAAAATCAGAACTCCATCATCTTCATCGACGAGCTGCACACGCTGGTGGGCGCGGGCTCGGCCGAAGGGTCGCTGGACGCGGCCAATATTCTCAAGCCGGCCCTCTCGCGTGGCGAAATCCAGTGCATTGGCGCGACGACTCCGGCCGAGTTCCGCAAGTCCATTGAGAAGGACCGCTCCCTCGAGCGCCGTTTCCAGGCCGTCAAGGTGCCGCCGCCCAACGAGGCCGACGCCATCAAGATCATCCACGGCATCAAGGACCGCTACGAGAAGTTTCACGCCGTCAGCTACACCGACGAAGCGGTCGAATTCTCCGTTTCGCACTCCAATCGCTACATTCCGGACCGCTTCCTGCCCGACAAGGCGATCGACCTGATCGACGAGGCCGGGGCGCGCGTCAAGCTGCGCCAGACCTCGCTGCCTGAAGAAATAACGGAAGTGCAGAAGCGCATCAAGTTCATCGTGCACCGCATGGACTCGGCCATCGCCAACCACGAGTTCGAGAAGGCCCGTTTCTACTCTGACGAGGAGCGCAAGGAGCGTGAAAATCTGCGCGGCCTGCGCGAAAAGTACCATCTGGACGACTCGGCCTCCGGCATCGTGAGCCGCGAGGATATCGAGGACGTGGTCAGCCGTTGGACCGGCGTTCCCGTCACCAGCATCAAGGAAGAGGAGACGCAGAAGCTGCTGCGCGTCGAGGAAGAGCTGCACAAGCGGGTCATCTCGCAGGAGAAGGCCATCAGCGCCCTGGCGCGCGCCATTCGCCGCTCTCGCGCTGGCCTGAAGAGCCCGAACCGCCCCATTGGCAGCTTCCTCTTCCTCGGCCCCACCGGCGTGGGCAAAACCGAGATGGCCCGGACCTTGGCGCAATTTTTGTTTGGCTCCGACAAGGCGCTGATTCGCTTCGATATGTCGGAGTTCATGGAGAAGCATTCGGTCTCGAAGCTGATCGGTTCGCCTCCGGGCTACGTGGGCTACGAGGAGGGCGGTCAGCTGACTGAACGCGTCAAGCGGTCGCCGTATTCGGTGGTCCTGCTCGACGAAATCGAGAAGGCGCACCCTGACGTCTTCAACATTCTGCTCCAGGTCTTCGAGGACGGCCAGTTGACTGACGGTCTTGGCAACACGGTCGATTTCAAGAACGTGATCGTCATCATGACCTCGAACATTGGCGCGCGCCATCTGATGAAGAAGCAGGGCCTGGGCTTCCAGAGCGAGCGCGAGGACATTGTCAGCGAGAAGGTCGAGGAGTTGGTCAAGCAGGAGGTCAAGAAAACCTTCAACCCCGAGTTTCTCAACCGCATTGACGAGGTGATCCTCTTCCAGTCGCTCAACGACACCGACCTGCTGCAGATCGTCGAGCTGATGGTGCAGCAGTTGAACGCCAATCTGGCGCAGAAGTCGATCACCATTTCGGTCACCGAGGAGGCCAAGAAGTGGATTCTCGACAAAACCCTCGTTGATCGCAGCTACGGAGCCCGGCCTCTGCGCCGCGCCTTGCAGCGCTACGTCGAGGACCCCTTGAGCGAGGCCCTGATCGCCGGCCAGATCACCGCCCGGCCAGCCTTCCTCGAGGTTTATCTCGACCAGAACCAGCTCTTCTACCGTCCGGTCAGCGCCGACGAGAGCGCAACCGAAGAAAAAACCGCCGGCGTGCTGCTCTTCAGCAACTGAGGCTGAATCCACCCCAAACAGAAGCGCCCCCGGCCAACCGGCCGGGGGCGCTTCTGTTTGGGGTGGATTCTATCCTGAGCAGCCAGGTGCGGGTGCCCCAGGTTCCGCTTTTGGGAGCTGGGAAAGCGCGAACCCCTCAGCTCAAAAACTCGGCAATCGCGCTGACGACCGTCTGCTGTTCGTCCTCGCGCAGTTCGGGGAAGATGGGCAGGGCCAGGACTTCGCGGGCGGCGCGCTCGGCCTCGGGGAAGTTGCCTTCGCCGTAGCCGAGAGTCTTCAGCGCCTCCTGCATATGAAGCGGGATGGGGTAGTAGATCTCCGAGCCGATCTTGCGCTCGGTGAGGAACTGGCGCAGCCCGTCGCGGCGCGCGGTGCGGATAACGTACTGGTGCCAGACGTGGCGACTGCCGCGGACCTCGTGGGGCAGGACGACACCGCGCACGGGGTAAGGCCCGGCCTCCACCAGCCCCGCCGCGTGGAAGAGCGCGTGGTAGCGCCGGGCTACCGTGCGCCGGGCGTGGTTCCAGCCGTCGATGTACTTCAGCTTGACCGAGAGAATGGCGCCCTGGAAGCCGTCCATGCGCGTGTTCCAGCCGATTTCATCGTGGTAGTAGCGGCGGCGCATTCCATGCTGGCGCAGCATTCTGGCCCGTTCGGCCAACTCGTCCGAGTTGGTGGTGACCATGCCGGCATCGCCCGCCGCGCTCAGATTTTTGGTGGGATAGAAGCTGAAGGCGGCCGCATCGCCCAGTCCGCCCGCCTTCACCCCTCGCGACGAAGCCCCGCTGCCGGTGGCCCCTGCTTTACTCCCCAGCGACGAAGACCCGTCGCCGGTGGCCCCTGCCTGAGTTCCTGCCGGCGAAGCCTCCGCGCCCGGCTCCTCCGCGCTCACCCACTCAGCGCCCCAGGCCTGGGCGGCGTCCTCGATGAGCTTCAGCCCGCGCTCGCGTCCAAGATGCGCAAAGGCCGTGAAGTCGGCGGCCTGACCATAGAGGTGGACGGGCAGAATCGCCCGCACAGCAGCGCCTTGCGGGCTGTCGAGGAGGGCTTCCACGGACGCTGGGTTCAGATTGAAGGTGGTGGGCTCGATGTCGGCCATGAGCGGCGTGGCCCCGGCGCGGAGAATCGCGCTCACCGAGGCGAAAAAGCTGAAAGGGGTGGTGACGACCGCCTGGCCGGGGCCGATGCCAGCGGCGGCCAGCGCCAGCCAGAGAGCGTCGGTGCCCGAGGAGCAGCCCACGGCGTGGGCCACGCCCAACCGTTCAGCCGCAGCCCGCTCGAAGGTGGCCACTGGCTCGCCAAGAATGAATTGCCGCGTCTCAAGTACAGCCCCGATCGCTTCCATGAGTTCCTGGCGTAGCGGCTGGTACTGGCGTTTCAGGTCCAGCATGGGAACGGGCTGGGCTGGTGAGGCAGGATTCTGAGGCTGGTTCGGCTCGTTTTTCACACTACTATGCTAGCAGCCTGACGTTTTCCCGGCTCTGGAAAGGAGATCGCGGCAAAGCAGGGTTGAAAAGGTTGGCAAAGCCTTATATTGTTGAGCCATTGCGGGAGATGGTGGCGCCGGGGCTTCTGGTGCTGCTCCCGTCGAATTTGCAAGACTACGCGCTATGCAGTTGCATCCAACCCCTCAAGAGGAAAGCAGGAGATCGGCAAATGGAAAACAAGCCGGCACAAAACATTCAGGATACATTCCTGAACACGGTCCGCAAGGATAAGACTCCCATCACGATTTATCTGGTCAGCGGCGTCAAGCTGACCGGGAAGATCCGTTCCTTCGACAAGTATTCCGTGCTTCTGGAAAACAACAGCCAGGAGCAGTTGATCTTCAAGCACGCTATTTCGACCGTGGTCAGCAATCGGGGTGTGCTTCATAGCGAACATCGTCCCGTAGCCGTTGGAGCCAGTCCTTCAGTTGGTAGCGGTCCGGCTCCGGCGGCTGCGGCGCCAGCGCCTCAGGCCATTGGGGAGCAGCGATAGCGCGCGGAAAGCGGTCTGAGTTGACCGTGAAAGAGAGCAGAACCGGCAGCTCCGAGCCTCGGCCTGGATTCCCAGGGGCAGATGCTGGCCGCGGGGAACCCAGGGCGGAACGAGCGGTTCTCGTCGGCTTGGACCTCGGGGTTCGCTCCCGCGCTAACCGGGCAGCCCAGGCGGGCGCACGGGCTGCGGCGGTGTGCGCGGACTTGGCCGCTAGCGATTTGGCGGCCCGTGATCTGACCGGCCCCGATTTGACAGCCCTCGACGAGGAAGCGTCTGAGTCCGCCGAGCCGGCAGTCTCAGGCCTTTCTCCAGCCCGAGCGGCTCAGGCGGCTTCGCCAACGGAACTGGACGCGGAAGAATCTCTCGCCGAGTTTCGCGAACTTGTGGCGAGCGCTGGCGGCGAGGTGGTCGCCGAGATCATGCAGCGCCGCGCGCGGCCCGATCCAGCCACGCTCGTAGGCTCAGGCAAAGTGGAAGAGATTCTCGGCGTCGCGGCTTCCACCGAGGCCGACCTGGTGCTCTTCGACCACGATCTGACTCCCACCCAGTTGCGCAACCTCGAGGCCGCGCTGCCCTGCCGGGTTCTGGACCGGACGCAACTGATTCTGGACATTTTTGCCCGTCACGCCCGCACCCGCGAGGGGCAGTTGCAGGTGGAACTGGCGCAACTGGAGTACATGCTGCCGCGGCTGACCGGCAAGGGCAAGGCCATGTCGCAGTTGGGCGGCGGCATCGGCACGCGCGGGCCGGGCGAGACCAAGCTAGAAACCGACCGGCGGCAGATCAATCGCCGCATCGACCACTTGAAAGTGGAACTGGAGTCGGTGCGCCGCGTGCGCCGGCAGCAGCGCCAGCGCCGCGAGTCGGTTCCGGTGCCCACGGTGGCCTTGGTGGGCTACACCAACGCCGGCAAGAGCACGCTCTTCAACCAGTTGACCGGGGCCCAGGTTTTGCAGTCCTCGCGGATGTTCGCCACGCTGGACCCGAAACTGCGCGCCATCGAGCTGCCCAGCCGTCGCAAGATTCTTTTGTCGGACACAGTCGGCTTCATCCGCAACCTGCCGCACACGCTGGTCACCAGCTTCCGCGCCACGCTCGAGGAGGTGGCCCAGGCCGATGTTCTGCTGCACGTTCGCGATGCGTCCTCAACCTACGGCGAGGAGCAAAAGCTGCAAGTCGAGAAGGTGCTCGGCGAACTGGAGGTGCTCGGCAAGCCGCGCATCGAGGTTTTGAACAAGATCGACCTGCTCGGCGAGCACGAGCGCGAGGGATTGCTGGCGCGCGGCGAGGGCCATTTGGGGAATGGCGGCGAGGTAGCCGTCTCGGCGCGCACCGGCGAGGGGATGGAGGCGCTGCTGGCAGCCATCGACCGGGCCCTGCACTCCGACCCGGTGATCGAGGCGGAACTCCTTGTGCCTCAGCAGGAAGGCGCGGCGCTGGCGGCCATCGAAGCGGGCATGGTCGTGCATTCGCGGCAGTACGAGGGCAACTTCGTCCGGCTCACCGTCAGCGGCCCGGCCTCACTTCTTGGACGGTTGCGTGAATTCCGGCGGCGCGAGGAATAACCGGCTTTTCACAGTTCTGCGCTAGTTCCCGGCCTATTCTACTTACAGGTTTAAATATTCTTCTTGCAGATTTGCCGATTTTTCTGCTGATCCCCGGTTTATCTTGCATTGGACCGGGATCTGCATCGAACCGGAAAAGGAGTCGCATGAATTCGGTTGAAACCGCCCCCGGCCTGACTACTCCCCAACTACAAACTCCTGCTGCTGGAGGCCCCGGCCTTGCTCCCCCGCGCAGAAGACCTGCTGACGGGGACTCCGGCCGCTCCATCGTCACGCTCGCCAGCCGCGAGGTTTATCGCAACCACTGGATGCGGGTGCGCGAGGACGAAATCCTGCGTTCAAATGGCGAAAAAGGGGTTTATGGCGTGGTCGAAAAGCACGACTCGGCCATTATTCTGCCCATCGATGAGGGCCGTATCTGGCTGGTCGAGCAGTTCCGCTACACCATCGGGGAGCGGGCGCTGGAGCTGCCCCAGGGCGGCTGGGAGCGGGAGATTGACGATCCCGAGGAACTGGCGCGCGGCGAACTGAAAGAGGAAACCGGCTTGGAGGCCGCCCAGATGACCCACCTGGGCGAAGTGTGGATCGCCTACGGCTTCACGCGGCAGAAGCAGCACGTCTTTCTGGCCACTGGCCTGACCCAGACCGGCAAAACTCCCGACGCCGAGGAGCACGATCTGATTCTTCGTTCCGTTCCGGTTGCCGAGTTCGAGCAGATGATGCGCTCGGGCGAAATTCGCGACAACTGCACCCTCTCAGCCTGGGCGCTTTATCTCCTGTGGAAGGCGCGGCAGGGCTGAGCGAGTGCTGAGCCGCCTGCACGAAGCGAATGCTGGAGCCGCTATGCGCGCTTGTCCATCGGGATATAGGGCGAGGGGTAGGGCGGGCCGATGTACTCGGCGCGGGGGCGGATGAGGCGGTTGTCGTCCAACTGCTCGATGATGTGCGCGGCCCAGCCGGCGATGCGGCTGATGGCGAAGATCGGCGTGTAGAGGTCGATGTCGATGCCCAGCGTGGCGTAGGTCGAGGCGGAGTAGAAGTCCACGTTGGCGTTCAGCTTCTTGTCGGAGTTGATGTAGAGTTCGATGGCGCGCGACATCTCGTACCATTTGGGCTCGCCGGCGTCCCTGCCCAACTGCTCGCTCATCTTGCGCAGATGGGTGGCGCGGGGGTCCTCGGTCTTGTAGACGCGATGGCCGAAGCCGGAGATCTTCTGCCGCGCGGCCAGCATACTCTTGACGTACTCGACCGGGTCGGCGCCGGTCTTGTCGATGGCGTAGAGCATGCGCATGACGCCCTCGTTGGCGCCGCCGTGCAGGGGCCCCTTGAGTGCGCCGATGGCGCCGGTGACGGCCGAATGCACGTCGGAAAGCGTGGCGGCGATGACGCGGGCGGCGAAGGTCGAGGCGTTCAGTTCGTGCTCGGCGTGCAGAACCAGGGCCATGTCGAGAGTTTTGGCAGCAGTTTCGGAGGGCTTGACGCCGTTCAGCATCCAGAGAAAATTGGCGGCGTGGTTCATCGAGCGGTCAGGCGGCACAATCTCCAGGCCTTTGCGCAGCCGGTCATAAATGGCCACGATCATGGCCATCTGCGCGGTCAGGTGGTAACACTTGCGCACGTTGGCGTCATGGGAGTTGTCCTTTTCATCGGCGTCGTAAAAGCTGAGCGCGGAGACGGCGGTGCGCAGCACCTCCATCGGCGTGGCGGAGGCGGGAATGCTGCGCAGCAGGCTGACGATGCGGAAGTCGAGCCCGCGGGCCAGCGCCAACTGAGACTGGAACTCGCGCAGCGCCAAATGGTTGGGCAGAATGCCATTCCACAGCAGGTAGGTGGTCTCCTCGAAGGTCGAGTGCTCGGCCAGCTCGTGAATGTCGATTCCGCGGTAGGACAGTACGCCCGCCTCTCCGTCGATCCAACAGATTCCGGAGTTTGCCGCGACGACTCCTTCCAAACCTTTTCCAGCGACAGCAGTCGACATAGCCTTCGGATCTCCTCCTTGCGACGATTTTGTTGGGGACACGGCGACTGTCCTGACCGTTCAAAAGAGCCTGGCGCCAGAAAATGCTGCAAAGACCATTTATATCGTAGCGATTCACCGCTTGTCACGAAGCGTGGGACGGCAGCGGCGCAAAAACAGCCCTCCCAGGCCGCTTTCTGGCAGCGCCACAGAGCATTCGGCCCCCCAGCAGAGGTTTTCCCGCAGTACCGTGGAAATGACCGTCAGCTTTTGCTCGCAGAAGCAGAAATTTAGCTATATTCTGAAGATCCGCAGGAAGGCGGCTGGAGCGAGGAGTTTGTCATTCGTCCTTCCGTGCCGAATTCCGGGCAAGGAATCCTCTCGGGCAGCGTCTAACCGGGAGCGCCGTTAGACTGAACGGGAAGGTGCCGCACACGTAAAGCGGTCCGCCAATAGCATTTTCTGAATTGCTGTAAACCGAAAGCACGCGCTCAGGTGGCTTTTTCCTTTCCGGGGTCACCGGCGACAGGTCTTCGTCGCTGGGGTGGTCTCCGGGGTCCCCGACGACAGGTCTTCGTCGCTGGGGTGGAAGTAAAAGCCACCTTCCATGGCTCTCAAAAAGTCTATATGTATTCCGAAAATGCTCAAGACGATCCGCCAAAGAAAGGCAAATGAGATGAGCGAAGCTGACAATACCCCCAAAAGCTACCCCGGCACCCCCAAAAACTACTCCGGCGCTTTACTGGCGGCCCTGGCCGTGGCCCTGCTGGCGGGAGTGGGCGGCCTGATCTGGAGCTATTCGCTGAATGGCAAAGTGGCCAACCAGCAAGCCGGTCTGGCCGCGGTCGAGCAGGAGAATGTAAAGCTGGCCGCTGAACTGCGCGAAACCGACGCCCGCCTCAAAGTGGCCACCGAGGAGCTGGGCCATTCCCTGGGCCTGACGCAGAAGCAGATGGACGCCCGCGCCCAGGAGATAATCGAGCGCCAGGAGGCGCAGGAGGCCAAGAGCCAGCGGCTGGAGAGGGCTCAGAAGCAGACCGCACAAGAGGTGAGCAGCGTTTCTGGCGCGGTTTCTTCGGTGAAGACCGACGTGGGTGGCGTGCGGACCGATCTGGGCAAGACGCAGACCGATCTGGCCACCGCGCTGAGCCAGTTGGAGTCGATTAAAGGGGATCTGAGCAGCCACAGCAGCCTGATTGCCCGCAATCACGAAGAACTGGAATTGCTCAAGCACAAAGGCGACCGGAACTACTACGAGTTCACCCTGGCCAAGGGCCAAAGAAAGCCGGTGGGCACGGTGAGCCTGGAGTTGAAGAAGGCCGACCCCAAGAAAAGCCGTTTTACGCTGCTGGTTTACTCGGACGACAAAAAGTACGAAAAGAAGGACCGGAACGTGAACGAGCCGCTCCAGTTCTATAGCGGCAAGGAACCCATGCTCTTTGAGATTGTGGTGAATACCATCGGCTCGAAGAGTCAGATCAGCGGCTACCTTACGACGCCCAAAAACGCGCCGGCTCCGCCCACTGTTCACTAATTAGTGCTGCGACCGCGTGAATTTGTAATTTCCCAGGTCCCAAAATCGGGACCTGGGGCACCCGCACTTTCGTGGCCGGCATTCCGAACCACACGGTCACGGTTCTAGAGCATTTCCCGAATTCTCGCAGCGCCGCTGAGGACTGTGCGAGGCGGCCGTAGCCTCGTCGAGACTTATTGGGGAAGTACTGTAACTGCGGCGCGGGAGGTGAGCCGCAGGCTGGGCTGGTACTGGAAGGTGAAGGTGAAGTCCAGGCCCTGGCGCCCCTCCCACTCCAGTTTGCTCCTGCGAATAGCCCAGAAGACGGTGCCGTCCAGGCTCTGGCCGGGGGCGATGACCGTGCGAGGCGCAAGCACATTGCCATGCAGCGCGGCCAGCTTGGGATAGGCGACGAAGATCTCCTCGTACTGGGCCGGGCTACCGGCGGAGACCGAAAGCGTGCCGTCCGCCAGCTTGAGGTTGGCCAGAATATCTCAAGAAGAAGAGGATTGCCGCTCCGGTTGCGTAGCCTTACATGGGCGAAGAGCAGCACCCGGTCAAAGCTCTCCTTGCCCATCGACGCGCCACTGGCGTCGAAGCCCGAGGTTTCGACGTCCTGCGGACAAGCCCACACCTGAACAATCTCGCCCGCGGCCACAGGCGGCTTTTCGCCCAGCAGCATAAAAGCGGCAATGGCGGCGCTGACCACGAGGACCGCGATGACGCTGGCCCAGACCAGGTGGCTGCTGCCCTTGGTGTATTCTTCGCCGGGAGCGGCGCCGCTGGTTTCTTCCCCGGATTCCTGACCGAGTAGTAGGCTCATAGCGCCTTATCTTATCTCCAGAGAGGTAAAAAGGGCCATCAAAACCCGCATTTGCCAATAAAAATCCGCTCCGGCAGGCAAAAACACGACCGGCCTTTGGCCCAGCAGAGAAGAGGCGGAGAAACCGAGCGAAAATGGAAATTGAGAAAAACGCTTGCAGGACGACAGGTTTGAATGCCTGCGGCGCAACCAGTTCACGGGTGACGATGCAAACTGTGGCCAAAGTGGAAAATGGGCACACTTCGACTTTTTGTCCGGCGGCCTTGTTGCTGCACCTCACCTCTAGCCGCTAGGCTGCATTGTGGGCAGCTGTGTCCCGCAACCGGATTACCGCATCCGCCTGCGGCCCCTTCTGGCCCTCGACGATGTCGAACTCCACATCATCACCCTCTTTCAGGGTTTTGTACCCGTCCAACTGAATCGATGAGTAGTGAACGAATACATCTGGCCCGTCATCACGCCCGATGAATCCGTAGCCTTTGGCGTTGTTGAACCACTTGACCTTCCCTTTGTATTGAGCCACAGGTTCCCGCCTTCCTTGCATCCTGTGATGGTGCGGTGAGCAACGGAATAGGGGAATGCTCACTGATAAGAAGTAAGACGTTAAAAAGTTAAAAAAGGTTCATACAAATTTTAAAAAAGCCTGGCAAGTGGCGGCTAAATCGGTTAGGCAGCGCATGGCTTGTTAAGGGAGAAAAACTGACCGAGAACAGGACACTTTCACTAAAGCGCTGACAAAAATAGGACAGTCGGAAGATGGATTTGTTCGGCCGGGAGCCCGGCAACGGAATCTTTGTTGCGGGGGGAGGACAAACCGCCTGCCTTGCGGTCGCCGGCGCCAGGCGAGAATTTTCTCAGGCATGCGGCGAAAATCTTTGAAGATTCAGCCGCTATAACATTTTCGAATTGATGCAGAGTGAGGCCGCAGTCGCCGAGCGGCTTTTTCCCGTCTGGGCCCCGGTGACAGGCCTTCGTCACCGGGGCGGAAGCAAAAGCCGCCGGTCATAACCGGCAATTCTGCGCCCTTGGGAAATGCTTTATTTCTTATACTTGCGCGCTATCTGGCGCGCATATAAGAGAACACCGGTCAGCGTCTTGCCGTCCTGAATCTCGCCCTTTTCGATCAGCTTGAGCAGTTCGGAGAGTTTAACGAGGCGCAACTCGATCCGCTCGTCGTCCTCTGGATGAGCGTCGCCGGCCACCAGGCCCTCGGCCAGAAAGACCTTCATGGCTTCGCCTACAAAGCCGGGGCTGGCGTAGTACTCGACCAGCGGCTTCCAGGATTTGGCGCGGTAGCCGGTCTCCTCCTCCAGTTCCCGCTTGGCGCCTTCGAGAGCGTCTTCGCCCGGCTCCAGCTTGCCGGCCGGCAGCTCCCAGAGGAAGCGTTGGGCGGCATGGCGGTACTGCCGCTCGACCACGATCCAGGGATCGCGCTTGCTTTTCGCGTTGTCCACCGCGAGGATGACCGCGCTGCCGTTATGGCGGACGATCTCGCGCGTAACCTCGGTGCCGCCCGGCTCAATAAGCCGGTCACGCACCACCTGGAAGACCCGCCCCTCGAAGACCACCTCGGAGTTGAGCAGTTGCGCCGCTTCTTCGACGGCGGGCGTGAGCGCCTTGGGAGCCTTCTTCGCCTTGGGCTTGAGGGCTTTCGCCACCTTTGGCTTCAACGCCTTTGCCACCTTGGGCTTGAGGGCTTTTGCCGCTTTGGGTTTAGCTGATTTTTTCGCCTTGGGTTTGGCGGCCTTGGCCTTGAGCGGCGCGGCGGCCTTCATGGCTTTCTCTTTTTTGGGCATTTCCGGATTCTCCTTCAGACGCAATCGACGCGCAAATCGGATTAAAGAGTACTCGCACCAAAAGTATACGCACCGCCCGGTCAGCGCACCGGAAACTTATGAGTGTTCGTGCCCCCAATCCCGCTGGCGTAAGATTTCTAAACAGGCGCTGAATTCATTTCCTTTGTAATGCGTTGGGTCCGCTGTAATGCGTTGGGTCCGCCCCGAGATTTCAGACCGCCAGGAGAATGAGCTAGCAAGTTGTTGACCGCAGAGTGCCTCCCTATCGCCGTGGCACCGGGATTTCACCGGCTGTTTCTGGACTACTGCGCCGGAGCGGCGGCGGTGCGTTCGTTTTATGCTCCGTCGTCCCAGGCTAATCCCCGGTTGCAAGAGGATGAGAACGGGCTGGGACAGAGTCAAGACGGGCTGGGCGGCTGGGCCATGCGGCGGCCGGCCGTTCCCGCGCACTGGCCAGAGATTGTAAGTCTGCTGGCGGAGCAAAACGCTTCGCCTTCACCGGCTGCCGCAGGGGCGCTCGAAGCGCTCGGCGGCGGCGCGGGCGTGGTGGTGACCGGCCAGCAGGTGGGCCTGTTCGGCGGTCCGCTGTTTACGCCCTTCAAGGTGGCTACCGCGCTGGCTCGCGCCCGCCAGGCCACGGCCGCGGGCTGGCCGCACGCCGCCATTTTGTGGCTGGCCACTGAAGACCACGATTTTGCCGAGATCAACCACGTGGTTTTTCCCGCGCGCCGCCAGTTGCACAAGATCGAGTATTCGGCCGCTCCCGCCGTGCCTCGGCCGGTGGGCGGCATCATTTTGGACGATTCGATCACGCCGCTGATCGATGAGGCGCGGGAGCTGCTCGGGGATTCGGAGGCCATGGACGCGCTCAGCCGCGCCTACCGGCCGGGCCGCACCTTCGCCCAGGGCTTCCGGGAGTTCTACGCCCAAGCCTTTGCCGCGCAGGGGCTGCTGGTGCTGGACGCCAGCGGTCGGGCGGCGCATCGCATGGTAGCAACGGTCTTGCGCGCGGCCATCGAGCGCGCCGATGAGCTGCACGCTGCTCTGGTCGAGCGCAACCGTCAGCTCGAAGCGGCCGGCTATCACGCGCAGGTGGCCGTGGGGCCGCAATCGAGCCTGTTGTTCCTGGTGGACGAGCGCACGGGCGCGCGGCTGGCGCTCAAGCGGCTGGCTCCCACGGCGGGCGAGCCGGAGGGGATTTGGCAGGCGGGGCGGCAGAGCTATTCGGCGGCCGATCTGGTGGGGATTTTAGAGGCCGAGCCGGAGCGCATCTCGCCCTCGGCGCTGCTGCGGCCTCTCTTTCAGGATTTCCTGCTCTCCACCTCGGCCACCGTGGGCGGACCGGCGGAGGTGGCCTACTTTGCCCAGTCCACGGTGCTCTTCGAGCGCATTCTGGGCCGGATAACACCAGTGCTTCCAAGGTTTTCCGCTACTCTGGTCGAGCCGGCGACCGGGGAATTGCTCAAGCGGCATGAATTGACGCTGCAAGGCGTTTTTCAGCAGTGTTCAAAAGGGGGCGCGGCCTCGCTGGCGCATTTTCTGGCGGCTCGGGCCATCCCCGGCGAGGGGAAGCAGAGGCTGGCCGAGGCGGGCGCGGCGCTGGAGGCCGAGTTGACGCCGCTGCTGGAGTGGATGCGGCTGCTCGATGCGGATCTGGGTCGGTCGGCCGGGACCGCGGCCAGCAAGATGCGCTACCAGATGAACCGGTTGCGGCGTCTGGCGGGCAATTTCCAGTTGGCTCGCGAGGCAGCGCTCACGCGCCACGCCGAAACCATCAGCCAGGCGCTTTATCCCGGCGGCGTGTTGCAGGAGCGCCTGCATGGAGCGGCCTATTACTTTGCCCGCTATGGCTTTGGGCTGGCCGAAGAGCTGACCGCGCAGGCCGCGAATCCCTGTCCAGGCCACACGGCGGTATGGCTGTAACAAGGAACAGGGGGTAGAAAATAGCGGCTCAAGAGCCGGAGGCAAGTTTTATCTCCCTTTTTTTTCATCTCCTCTCCCCCGGAAATGGTCGCTGGTTTCCCCGAGACGGCTGCTGGGGGCCGTGGACGCGGGACACATCCGCTGCAAACCATTGCGGAAGGGCGGCAAGTGGACATAAACGGCTGCGAAAAAGGCAAATAGACTGGAAAATAAGAGGCGGGCGGCCAACTCCGGGAGTGGAAGAACTTCCCAAAGCTGGCCGCCCGCTGGACCCTGGAGCGGGTCTAGGTGATAGTCTTAGTGTAAGCTATTTCTGTGACAAATTCAGGTCGATTTTTTCATGAATTTTTCTAATCGTGACCGCAGTCACAGAACTCCACAAAAAGTCATTGAACTCCTCAAAAATTGAGGCATTGGCATTGACCTTGGCGGGGCGCACCTGATAAAAGTTAGGTTATTCCACCCGCGACAGGAACCACGCTGACCGCCTGAATAAATTGGACAAACCGGACCAGTATGCAAGAAATCATTCAACAAGTCGGGACGCTTTTGCTTGGCGCTGTGCCCACGATTCTGCTTTTCATCGTGCTGGTCCTGGCTTACCAGTTTTTGATGCAAGGGCCGCTGACGGCCATACTGAAAGAACGCCGCGCGCGCACCGTGGGTGCCGTTGAAGACGCGCACCGGGCCATTGCGCAGGCTGAGGCCAGGGCGGCTGAGTACGCCGCCAAACTGCGTCAAGCCCGCGCCGAGGTCTTCAAAATGCGCGAGGCTCGCGTGAAGCAGTGGGGCGCCGAGCGCGACGCGGCGCTCGATGCGGCTCGCAAGGCAGCCGGGCAGAAGGTGGCCCAGGCCAAGGCCGAGTTGGAGGCCGAGGCGGCTCAGGCTCGACAGTCCATTCAGGTCTCCGCCGGAGAGTTGGCCAATCAGGTGGTTCGCGCCGTACTGCCGCTGGCTGCCGGGGGTTCCCGTTGAGAGATTTCGCCGTGCATTCGCGTTTTACCGCTCCAATCCTTCGCATTGCCCTGTTGGCGGCGCTGGCCGCCGCGCTGACCGCCGCGCCCTTCCGGGCCGTGGCTCAGCAACCGGCCTCCGCACAGCAATCTGTCTCCGCAGTTCGGCCGGCGCAGGCCGCCGCCCAGCCCAAGCCGGAAGCGGCTCCCAAGTCAGAGCAGGACCAAAATAACGTCTACCTGCACGCCCCCGTGGTGAAGACGATCGCCAGGTTGCTCGGTCTCGATGTGGAGACCGCGGCGCGTATCTTCGAGGGGATCAACTTCGCCATCATCGTGCTGGCGATCGGCATTCCTCTCTTCCGCATCCTGCCCAAGGTTCTGCGCAAGCGCTCTGAAACAGTGCGTGAGAACATCGAGTCGGCCCGCAAGGCGACCGAGGACGCCAACGCCCGGCTGAGTGTCATCGAAGCCAAGCTCTCCGGTCTGGATGGAGAGATAGCGCAGATTCGCGCCCTGGTCGAGGAAGAGAGCAAGCAGGACGAGGCGCGCATCAAGTCGACGATCGGCGAAGAGAGCGCCCGCATCATCGCCTCCGCCGAGCAGGAGATCAGCTCTTCTGCCGCCCAGGCCAAGCGTTCGCTGCGCCACTTTGCCGCCGATCTGGCCATCGAACAGGCCGCCAAGCAGTTGATTTTGACGCCGGAGAACGACCAGGCCCTGATTGCCGAATTTCTCGGCGACGCGGCCTTGCATGGCGCGAATAAGGGAGGGCAGAACTAGATGGCAGCCTTTGTCGCGCGTTACGCCTGCGCCTTTGCCGATGTAGTCTCCCAGGAAAAGCTGGATGCAGCCGCCATTGAGCGGCAAATTGACGATTTTATCGCTACCTGGAACGGAAGCGCCGAGTTGCGCGAATTGTTCGTCAATCCGGCCGTTGCCGCGGTGCAGAAGGTCGCGGTGCTGGACAAGTTGAATGTGAAGTTCGGCCTGCAGAAGGAGTTGCGTAACCTGTTGGCGGTGCTCATCAACAATGGCCGCATCAGCCAGGTGCGCGAGGTGGTTGTGGCCTACCGGGCGGAGATGCAGCGGCGGCTGGGCATTCGCCCGGTGGAGATTGTGACCGCTCGTGAACTCAGCGCGGAGGACCGCACCGGGTTGCTGGGCGGGGTGGAAAAACTGGCTGGCGCGCGCATCGCGGCCAGCTTCAAGCTGGACACATCCATTCTCGGCGGAACGGTGGTGCGCATCGGCTCTACGGTTTACGACGGCTCGGTTCGCGGACGGCTGGAACGGTTGAAGGAAGCATTGATCGCCGGGTAGTTTTCCGGCATGGGAAAAACAGGGGACAGTGAACAATCGCAAGGCCGAGTGGAAACACCGGCACTGCGCTGGGAACCGGCGACTGAAAGCTGGCAGTTGGAAGCTAGTGGATAGAAGCTGATCCCTGACCGCTTAAAGGACAGGAAGAGCAACAGATGGCTCAGATCAAGGCAGACGAGATTACGCAACTTCTTCGCGAACAGATCGCGAACTACGACTCGAAGGTCCAGGTCGACGAAGTCGGGACCATTACGTCGCTGGGCGACGGCATTGCCCGCATCCACGGACTGGACAAGGCCATGGCCGGCGAGCTGCTCAGCTTCCCGCACGGCATTGCCGGACTGGCCTTGAGCCTCGAAGAGGATTCGGTGGGCGCGGTGATTCTGGGCGACTACACCGAACTCAGCGAAGGCGACGAGGTCAAGCGCACCGGGACGATTTTGAGCGTTCCCGTGGGCGAGGGCATGATCGGCCGCGTGGTGAACGCTCTGGGGCAGCCCATTGACGACAAGGGGCCGATCGCGTCGACGGCTATGCTGCCGATCGAGCGCTTGGCGCCGGGCATCATCGACCGCCAGCCGGTCCGTGAGCCAATGGCTACCGGTCTGAAGGCGATCGACGCGATGATCCCCATCGGCCGCGGCCAGCGCGAACTGATTATCGGCGACCGCCAGACGGGCAAGACCGCCGTGCTGCTGGACACCATCATCAACAACGCCAAGAACGATCTGATTTGCATCTACTGCGCCATCGGCCAGAAGCGGTCTTCAATTGCTCAAGTTGTTCAGACGCTGACCGAAGCCGGCGCCATGGGACACACCGTCATCGTCGCCGCCTCGGCCTCCGAGCCGGCTCCGATGCTCTACATCGCGCCCTACGCGGCCACGGCCATCGGCGAGTACTTCCGCGACTCAGGCCGCCACGCGCTGGTGATGTACGACGATCTGTCAAAGCACGCCATGGCTTACCGCGAGATTTCGCTGCTGCTGCGCCGTCCGCCGGGCCGCGAAGCCTATCCGGGCGACGTCTTTTATCTTCACTCGCGCCTTTTGGAGCGCTCCTCGAAGATGAGCAAGGAAAAGGGCGGCGGCAGCTTGACCGCGCTGCCGGTCATCGAGACCCAGGCGGGCGACGTCTCGGCCTACATTCCGACCAACGTCATTTCGATCACCGACGGGCAGATCTTCCTGGAAACCGACCTGTTCAACTCTGGCGTTCGTCCGGCCGTCAACGTGGGCCTCTCGGTTTCCCGTGTAGGTTTCTCGGCGGCCATCAAGGCGGTCAAGCAGGTGGGCGCCACGCTCAAGCTGGACCTGGCGCAGTACCGCGAACTAGCGGCCTTTGCGCAGTTTGGCTCCGACCTTGACCCGCTGACCCAGAAGCAGCTCAACCGCGGCCAGCGTCTGACCGAACTGTTGAAGCAGCCACAGTTCCACCCCCTCACCTGGCAGCAGCAGGTACTGATTCTTTTTGCCGGCACGCAGGGTTACCTGGATGACCTGGCAGTCACCGACATTCGCGCCTTCGAGAACGGCCTTTATGAGTACTTTGATAGCGGACAGACGGCGCTGATTGGCGAGCTGACCAAGGACAAGAAGCTGGACAATCTGCGCGATAAGCTGCACGCGGCGCTCAAGGAGTACAAGGCGAACTTCGTGGCGGATCTGGCGGCGGTAAAGGCGTAGAAACAGCTTCTAGCCTCTAGCTTCTAGCTGCAAGCTAAAAGCCGGAGGGTGAAGGCTGGAAACAGAAATTGGAAGCTGAACAAGAAGAGCTAGAAGCTAGAAGCTAGCGGCTAGCAGCTCGGAAGAACAATGGCAAACGTACTCGATCTACGGCGGCGCATCCGCAGCGTGAAGAACACGCGGCAGATTACCAAGGCCATGAAGATGGTCTCGGCGGCGAAGCTCCGTCGCGCGCAGGAGCGGGCTCTGGCGGCCCGGCCCTACGCCAGGATGATCAACAGCGTCCTGGAATCGCTGACCCGCCGCATCGAAATTTACGATCCGGAAACCGGCAATCTGCGCCATCCGCTCTTTATCACGCGTCCGGAGAAGCGGGTGCTGGTAATCATCGTCAGCGGCGACAAGGGATTTGCCGGCGCCTTCAACGCCAACATTCTGAAGGTGGCCTTTCAGTTCATCTCCGGCAACACCGACAAGGAGATCGACATCGAAGCGGTCGGCCGCAAGGGACGCGACCTGATGCGCCGCCGCTATCCGGCAGCCGTTTATGCCGAGCAGACGGTCTCTGCCGATGATGGCGTCTATGCCGTCTATTCCGAAGAGACTTTTTATTCCGAGCATCATGATGAGAGCGGTCATGTCGTCAAGACCCGTGAGCGCAAGGCGCCCGTCGAGGTCACCGGCGACCATCCGGGAATGCTTTTGAAGCTCGACAAGGCGCGCGTCCTCGCCTTGGCTGAGAGCATCATTTCCCGCTACGTGCATGAGGAGATTGACGCCGCCTACATCGTCTACAACGAGTTCAAATCGGTGATCGCGCAGCGGCTGGTGGTCGAGAAGCTGTTGCCGCTGATGCAAATTGGCATTCCGCAGATCACGGGCGTGGTCGAGCCCACGGAAGCCGAACTTGCGCGCGCCGCCGAGGCGGCTATTTCGGCGGGCATCGAGATCGAGCCTGTGGATACGGCCGAGGCCGACGAGGAAGCGCGCAAGTTCGGCACGGAGCAGGTGGACTACATCTACGAGGAACCAGCCGAGGAGTTGTTCTTCGACCTGATTCCGCAGTACGTTTTTTCGATGCTCTATCACGCCATGTCGGAGTCAGTCGCCGCCGAACACGCGGCCCGCATGACGGCGATGGATTCGGCAACCAACAACGCCTCGGATATGATCGACGGGCTCACGCTGCACATGAATCGCGTGCGCCAGGCGGCCATCACCAAGGAGATCATCGAAATTGTTTCCGGCGCCGCGGCGCTCTAAAAGCAGCTATTAGCTTCTAGCTGCTGGCCTCTAGCTCTTCGATGGCGGGCCAAAGGCCCGGAGGAAACTCCGGGAGTCCGCCAAGGCAGGAAAAAAGCTGGAAGCTCGAAGCTCGAAGCCCAAAAACGGTTCGCAACAAGAAGGCAGAGAAATGGCAGAGAATATCGGCAAGGTAATCCAGGTCTCCGGTCCCGCGGTGGACGTGCAGTTTGAAGAAGCGACGATGCCGCCCATCTTTCAGGCGCTGCGCGTGGTGAGCGATGGTTTCACCGTTCCCACGCCCATTAGCGTGATTCTCGAAGTCCAGCAGCATCTGGGCGAGGGACGCGTCAGAACCGTGGCCATGGAAGCCACCGACGGCATGGTGCGCGGCATGAAAGCCATCGACCTCGGCGGTCCCATCCGCGTGGCGGTGGGTAAAGAAACGCTGGGCCGCGTCATCAACGTCATCGGCGAGCCGGTGGACAACCTGGGGCCGATCGGCGAGAAGACGCGCATGCCGATCCACCGTCCCGCTCCGTTGTTTGACGAGCAGGCCACCCACGAGGAGATGTTCGAGACTGGCATTAAAGTCATCGATCTGATCCAGCCCTTCTTGAAGGGCGGCAAGATCGGCCTCTTTGGCGGCGCCGGCGTGGGCAAGACGGTCGTCATCATGGAATTGATTAACAACGTGGCCAAAAACCACGGCGGCTACTCGGTTTTTGCCGGCGTGGGCGAGCGCACCCGCGAGGGCAACGACCTGTGGCTGGAGATGACCGAGTCGGGCGTCATCAAGCCCGGCGACTGGGCCAACTCCAAATGCTCACTGGTGTACGGCCAGATGACCGAGCCGCCTGGAGCCCGCCTGCGCGTGGCGCTGACCGGCCTGACCGTTGCCGAGTACTTCCGCGACGTCGAAGGCTCGGACACGCTGCTGTTCATTGACAACATCTTCCGCTTCACGCAGGCGGGCAGCGAGGTTTCGACGCTCTTGGGCCGCATGCCCTCGGCCGTCGGCTACCAGCCCAACCTGGCCACGGAAATGGGTGAGTTGCAGGAGAGGATTACCTCGACCAGCAAGGGTTCGGTCACTTCAGTGCAGGCCGTTTACGTGCCCGCCGACGATTTGACCGACCCGGCCCCGGCCACCACCTTCGCCCACCTGGACGCGACGACGGTTTTGAGCCGCCCGCTTTCGGAGCTGGGAATTTATCCGGCCGTCGATCCTCTGGCCTCGACCTCGCGCATTTTGAGCGCGCGCATCGTCGGCCAGGAGCACTACGACGTGGCCCAGGGCGTCAAGCGCATCCTGCAACGCTACAAGGACTTGCAGGACATTATCGCCATTCTGGGCATCGACGAGTTGTCGGAAGAGGACAAGCTGACTGTAGCTCGTGCAAGAAAGGTGCAGAAGTTCCTTTCGCAGCCCTTCCACGTGGCTGAACAGTTCACCGGCATTCCGGGAGCCTACGTGAAGGTGGCCGACACGGTGCGCAGCTTCAAGGAGATCATCTCGGGCAAGTACGACGACATTCCCGAGCAGGCCTTCTACATGAAGGGCGCCATCGAAGAAGTGCTGGAGACGGCCGAGAAGCTGAAGGCAGCGGTGTAAGAACAGCCTCTAGCCTCTAGCTAAGAGCTAGAGGCTAGAAGCTAGAGGTTAGAAGCTAAGGATTATTATGGCAGACGAAACCAATCAACTGCGGGTCCGGCTGGTCACGCCCGAGTGCATTCTCTTCGAGCACCTGGCGACCGCGGTCGAGCTGCCCGCGAAGACGGGCTACATGGAGGTCCTTTACGGGCACGCTCCGCTGGTGACGGCTCTGGGCGCTGGCGACGTGACCCTGCACGGCGTCCCGGACGGCCCGGAGAGCGTCAGCCGCTACAATGTCAGTTGGGGCTTTGCCGAGGTGCTGGGTGACCGGGTTACGATTCTGGCCGCCGACGCCCTCCGGCCCGAGGAGATCGATGTGCCTCGCGCCCAGGAGCAACTGGCGCGTGGCCGCAGGCAGTGGAGCGAAGCTGACGAGAGCGAAGAGGCTTATACCGAAGCCCTCCGCGTCATCGCCGAAGCCGAAGCCAAGCTGGCCTCGGCGGCGGAAGGGCGCTGACTCGGGAGCGTTCGATGAACCCCAGTGGCCCTGATCTACAGCAGGCTTGGAGTCATCAACATACCCATCAGCTTCAAAGTGATGCTATCCGCGCGCTTGCAAAGCGACTGGGGCACCCGCTCTCGATTCTAGAGGCCGGGTGTGGGCAGTGTTGGCCGCTTGATCTGACGGGCGTCGACTTCAAGCTCACAGGCGTCGATCTCGATGCCGTGGCGCTTGAGTTGCGCAGGAGCAATGCCCGAGATCTCGATGTGGCCATCTGTGACGATCTGTGCTCGGCCGAATTGCCTGAAGCATCGTTTGATGTTGTCTTCAGCAGCTTTGTCCTGGAACATGTGCCGCGCGCCGATCTGGCGCTCAAAAACTTCGTGAAATGGTTGAAGCCTGGTGGATTATTGATCCTCCGTTTGCCGGAGCGGAAAACCGTGCATGGATTCTGTACGCGCGCCCTGCCGTTTTGGGCCCATGTGCTGTATTACCGATATGCCCATCATTCCCCGTTCGCCGGTCAACCGGGTTACGCGCCATACCCCACTTGCTATCATCCGATCATCGCTCGCGAGCGGCTCCTGCCCTTCCTCGCCAGCCAGGGCGTGAAGTGTCTGAGCTGCTACGGAGACGGATTCCGACGTGATCGTTCGGATTGGAACAAGAAAGTCATACGCGGGATAGCGAGGCTGACATCTGTGCTTTCTCTTGGCTATCTGACCGCGGACTACAAAGATATCTTATACATAGCGGTCAAAAATGATGCGTCCCCGGCACAGAATTAAAACGGTTTCGGAATATATATAGGGCGCTTTCAAGCTCCAAGTGCAACCGGGCCGATTGTGGCTGACCGGCGCTTTTGGAAGGTCAAACCATCCTCCGCGATTCCGCGAGGCGCAGTTACACCCGCTCGGGCTGGGCGCAGTACCCTCCGCTGGTACGGAATACCTGCTGACCTCCGACATATGAGTGCCCACGCCATTCAGCCGCAGCTTCGGCCGGAAGAGAAAACGAGCACCAAGAACTGAGCTGGCGCGGGGAATGACTTGCGCCAGCTCAGTTCCGTAATACGGGGCTGCCAGCTACTCAGTACCAGCGGCCTTCTGCGCCGCCCAGCGTTTTTTAACCGCCTCGGCGATCCGTTTCCGCCCCTCGGGAGACAGGTTTCTCTTCTTCTTCTTCGCGGGCTTGGCGACAGCAAGCGCAACCGGCGCTGTCTTCCTGGATGCTCCCGCTACCTTCTTGGGCCTGCCCGCGGCCCTCTTCGCCGCTGGCGCCTTGCCACCACTCAGCAGCGCGCGTGCCTGCTGCAACTGGGCAATGTCGCGATCAATGCTTGCCAGAATGTCTGAAATTGCCATGTATTCTCCCTAACTGATTCAGGCAACCGGTCTAACCACCGTAGGGCATAAGTTACAACGCCGCGCAGGGCCAGCCACTTGCTTCTTAAATACGATACGCAAATGCCGCCTCTTTTACAAACAAAATTCATAAGTTGCTTCCGGCGTTCATAGCTGGGAGTATCTTTGTCGATAAATCCGGCGTGAAAGAACAGGTTATAGCTCGCGCATCGAAGGCGGAAACAGGTCAAGGCTTTACTCCCAGAAGAAAGTATTCATGGCTGTTTGCATTTTCACGGCAGATAAATCGGTTTTTCCAATAGCAGTGCGCCGAAATTCGGCCGGGAAGTGGCTTTCCCTGAAGAAAGCCGCCTCGCATGGATCTGGCAAAGGCGCGTGAATGGGAGAAGCGCTCTAAGTGCAAAGCATTTTCCTGTTCCGTCATGCGGGCTTCGTGCTATCCCACCCTAGCCGCAAAAGTTGCAAGAAGCAGGTTCTTCGACTTCGCTGCGCTTCGCTCAGAATGACAGCGGCGAGGGTGGGGCACCCAATTTGTCTTATTCGTTCAGGGCCGGATCAGCAAAATACAACCGGCGCCGAAGTTGCCGGCGCCGGCAGGCACTGCTTGATGCGGGCGATTACCGCAGGACGACGAACTGCGAAAGGGCATCTTCCGCGGGTTGAGAAGACTCTTTTTGACCTAACTCATCGCTGAGTTGCTGGCGGGCTATGGTGGCGGGCGCGCTCTGACTGGCGTTGCCGAAAGCAGCCTCGCTGCCGCCGGACCTTCTGCCGCCCTGGCCCTCGCCAACGTACCGGTTCAGCCGCTGGATGCGACCGCGTAGGCACTGGTTGCACTGCGTTGCGTCCTCATCGACGCAGGCCTTGCCGGGATAGATCTGGTACATCTGGCGGTAAGGCGAGGGGGTGAGAATGGGCATGAAGATATTGGCGCCGCTCTCCAGGCCGTGTTCGCGGCCATCGACGGTGTTGATCGTCGCCAGGGCGGTGGTGGCGGGCAGGTTGGCCTCGGGACAGACCAGCCGGGTCAGGGCGACAGCTTTCAGCACCATCAATTCGTTGCTGGGAACCTGCGCTTCGCCCGCGGTTGGCACATCAGGAGCGCCCAGCGGCGTCTCGGGATGAGCGATGAAAGGCCCGATGCCGACCATGTCCAGATCGAGCTCGGCGAATAACTCGATGTCGCGCGCCAGAATCTCGTAAGTCTGCCCAGGAATGCCGGCCATCACGCCGCTGCCGATCTCGTAGCCCATTTTGCGCAACTCGCGCAGCAGCTCGACGCGGTCGCTGATCGCCGCGCCGCGCAGGGGATGAATGGCGGTATAAAGCTCGGGGTCGGAGGTCTCGAAGCGCAGCAGATAGCGGTCGGCCCCGGCCTGACGCCAGAGGCGCAGCTCGTCGAGCAGCCGCTCGCCCAGGCTGAGCGTGATGGCCAGAGGGGTTTCGGCCTTGATCTGGCGAATCACCCCGGCCAGCCACTCGGCCTCGATGCCAAAGTCCTCGCCAGCCTGGATGACGAGCGTGCCGAAGCCCAACTCGACGCACTTGTGGGCGGAGGCTACGATCTCCTCGCGGTTCATGCGGTAGCGCGGCGTCGAGCGCGCGGCGCGCAGGCCGCAGTAGTGGCATTGGCGCACGCAGTAGTTGGAGATTTCCACCAGCCCGCGCAGGTGAACGGCATCGCCGACGTGCTCGCGGCGCACCTGGTCGGCCTGGGCAAACAATTGATCGAGCTGGGCTGGACGCGTTTCCCGCAACCAGCCGAGAATCTCTTCGTGAGTAAGTCGCTGCATTCTGTGGCTCCGCTTTACACGAAGACGCCGCGCTTGCCGGTGCGGACGACCCCGATCATAAGTTTGGCGCTTCTCTTCCGCTTGCCGTTCCCGGCCGCCGCCATACGGTGGAGGATGAACGGCTCGCCAGCCAGGTCTCTGACCGCGTAAATCTGTGCCTCTCCACCCTTATGGCAAGAACAAGTACGCCGCTGGATGGGGCACTCACATGGATACAATATCAAGCGGTTAGAGACCAGCCTGATTTCGGGGGGCTGGCGAGCCCTCTTGATACTCCTGATGCTATTCGCTGGCCAGGGCGATAGCAGTGATTTAAATCACATTTACAAGATGCGGCAGCAATGGCATCCGCGTCAAAATTTCTCCCAATGGAGGACGTCGGACAGGGCGCGCTTCTCGACGACGGGTGCCTCGGCGGGATAGCCGAAGGAGACAATGGCGATCAGCTTGCGGTCCGGGGGGGCACCGAAGGCCTTGGCGACGGCAGGCGCGTAGGGTTGCGGCGCGCCGGCTACCCAGCAGGCTCCCAGGCCGAGGGCCTCGGCGGCGATGAGCAGGTTTTCCGTGGCCGCACAGCAATCCTCGACGGGGCAGTTGGCCTCGCGGGCAAGAACCAGCACGGCGAATGCCGCGTTAGCGACGAACTCGGCGTGGCCCAGCATGGGCGGAATGCGGCCGAGTGCTTCCTTGCCGGTGACGGCGATGAAATCCCAGGGCTGGTCGTTCATCGCCGTGGGTGCCAGCCGGGCACAGTCGACAATCTCCTCGATCAACCGCCGCTCCACGGGCTGCGCGGTGTAGGTGCGGATGGTGCGGCGGCTCTGCAACGCTTCGATGGCGTTCTTCATGCGTTCTCCCAAATGTGGTTACTGCTTAATGCGTTTAGCTGGCGGCGGAAAAGCTCTCTCCGACGGCGGCAAGAAAATGAATGCACACTGACTCTGGAGCCTTGCAGTCTGCCCCTCGCCACAGGACCGTAAGCCGCGCCGCCTACATCTTCCATGCTAAGCCAAAGGCCGTATTCCTGCTGCGACTTTGGTCACAGAATGGGGTTTGCCGGCGGGGGTTGCGAGTTTATGAGCGGTTTGAAGGTTTGTGCGCCGGGTTGGGCGGTTTGTGCCGGGTTTGCGGGTTTGCGCGCCCCGGATGGACAATGAAATTGGACTATGAAGCCACGCAGGAAAGCGGAAAGCAGACCATGAGCCAGCCCGAGAACCAGAGCCAGCCCCAAAACCAAACTGAGAACCGGCCCAATCGCCAGCCGGGCAGCCAGCCGGAACGCATCGAACGGGATTCGCTGGGCGAGCGCGCGCTGCCAGCTGAGGCGCTCTACGGCATTCACACGGCGCGGGCCATCGAAAATTTTCCGCTGGCCGGGCGGCCTTTGCATCCGGCGCTGACGCGGGCCTTCGGCGAGGTGAAGCTGGCCTGCGCCCTGACCAATCGCGCGCTGGGCATGTGGGGCGATGAAGCTGGGCTGGACGCGGGGCCGGACGCAGGTCAGGATGCGGAGCAGGCGGCGGGTTGGGGCGCGGCCAAAGCCGATGCCATCGAGCGCGCCTGCCGCGAGTTGAGCGAGGGAGCGCTGGACGGCTCGATCGTCGTGGATGCGCTGCAGGGCGGGGCCGGAACCAGCACCAATATGAACGTCAACGAGGTGGTGGCCAATCGCGCGCTGGAGCTACTGGGCCTGGAGCACGGCGATTACAGCCGCGTCTCGCCGCTGGACGACATCAACCTCCATCAATCGACCAACGACACCTACCCCACCGCATTGAAGCTGGCCGCGATCCGGCTGCTGCGCCGGCTCGAACAGAGCGTCGTCGCGCTGCAGGAATCCTTCCAGAGGGCCGAGAAGCGCTTTGCTCACGTGGTGAAGGTGGGCCGGACCGAGTACCAGGACGCGGTGCTGACGACCCTGGGGAGGGAGATGAGCGCCTACGCCGAGGCCGTCAATCGGGATAGATGGCGGATTTACAAATGCGAGGAGCGGCTGCGCGTGGTCAACCTGGGCGGCACGGCCATCGGCACTGGCCTGGCCGCGCCGCGCGAGTACATCTTCCGCGTGGTGGACCAGTTGCGCGCCCTGACCGGCATCGGCTTTGCGAGGGCGGAAAACCTGGTCGAGGCCACGCAGAACACCGACGTTTTCGCCGAGGTTTCGGGGATTCTGAAGGCGCACGCGGTTTCGCTCATCAAGATTTCCACCGATCTGCGGCTGCTCTCCTCGGGGCCCGACGCGGGGCTGGGAGAGATTCGGCTGCCGGCGCGGCAGGCCGGCTCGTCGATCATGCCCGGCAAGGTGAACCCGGTGATCCCCGAGGCCGTGACCCAGGCGGCGATGCTTGCCATGGGCAACGACAGCGTGATCGGGGCGGCCTGCGCCGCCGGCAGCCTCGAGTTGAACGCTTTGATGCCGCTGATTGCCCACTGTCTGCTGGAGAATTTGGAGATTCTTGCCCGCGCCTGCGACCTGCTGCGCAGCTACTGCGTGGACGGAATCGAGGCTGACGAGGCGCGCTGCCGGGCTCATGTGGAAAACTCGACGGCTGCGGCCACGGCGTTGGTGCCGGCTCTGGGTTATGAACGCGCCGGAGAGGCGGCCCATCTGGCGCGCGAGCAGGGCCGGACGCTGCGGGCGATTGTCACCGAGAATAAATGGATGAGCGCGGCGGAGTTCGATGAGGCGATCAGCCCGGAGGCGGTCTGCCGGTTGGGTTCGCCACCGGTGAATCGTTGAAGGGCAGTTAGTTGATGAGGCAGTTAAAGGAGCGGGTGAATCGTTTTTCGCTTGGATGAATCTTTGGTTTTATGAGAAGAAACAATCGCGGCTCGCCTTGGGTAGGAGTGAGGCAGGTTTCGATTTCTTTACGTTGTGATCAAAGCAATTTCAGGCTCTTTGAGAGGCTCGGGGCAGGCCTTCGATTTCGCTTGAAGCAGGTTTCTGACTCGGCCGCGCTTCACTGTTGATAGCGGGGAAGGTTGAAGGGCAGCTTTTCTCCCCCTTTTACCGGAAAAAGCCTCCGCGGATTCTTCGACCCCGTTTCGCTGTGCTCGCTGCCGCTCAAGATGAGAGAAATTGCGAGATTGGGCCGCCGTTTTTGAGGCTGAAACCGGGAAGCTGTTTGATTTGGAAGCATTTAAGGAGACGTAAAGAATGAGCACCACCGCCATGAGCACCACCCCCAAAGGCCTGCGCCTGCACATTGGCCTCTTTGGCCGCCGCAATGTGGGCAAGTCGAGCCTTTTGAATGCCATTACGCGCCAGCAGGTTTCCATCGTCTCGGAGATTGCCGGAACCACGACTGATCCGGTCGAAAAGCCGATGGAGCTACTGCCACTGGGACCGGTGCTGTTCATTGACACGGCGGGCATTGACGAGGAGAGCATCGCGGCAGGCAGCTTGGGAGCCATGCGCGTGGAGAAGACGCGAAAGGCGCTGGAGCGGACCGAGATTGCCGTGCTGGTAGTTGGGCCTGGCGTCGGTTCGGGCACTGGTTCCGGTGCTGGTTCCGCTCAGTGGGGCGAGTTTGAAGAGAGTCTGCTGCGGGATTTTGCCGACCGGCAAACGCCTACCCTTGTGGTCTTCAACAAATGCGACGTGGCCTCGCCCGACCCGGCCCTGGTGGCCCGATTGCGCGCGGCCCAGCCAAGCGAGGGCGGGCAAGGCGGGGCCAAGCTGCGCGTGGTCGAAGCCTCGGCTCTGACCGGGCAGGGTTTGCCGGAGTTGCGCGAGGCGCTGCTCGAACTGGCGCCGCCGGAGTTCATCGATTCGCCGGCCATTGTCGGCGATCTGGTTGGCCCCGGTGAGCTGGCCGTGCTGGTCGTGCCGATCGACAAGGAAGCGCCCAAGGGGCGGCTGATTCTGCCCCAGGTGCAGGCCATCCGTGATCTGCTCGACTCCGATTCCTTGTGCATGGTGGTCAAAGAGCGCGAGTTGCGCTCGGCCCTTGACCGGCTGACAAGGCCGCCCAAGCTGGTGGTCACCGATTCGCAGGCCTTCCTTAAAGTGGCCGCCGATACGCCTCCCGAAGTCCCTCTGACCAGCTTCTCGATCCTGATGGCGCGCTTCAAGGGCGACCTGACCGCTCAGGTCGAGGGCGCGCTGGCCATTGAAAAGCTGCGCTCTGGCGACCGCGTGCTGATCGCCGAGGCCTGCACCCACCACCCTATCGGCGAAGACATCGGCCGGGTCAAGATTCCCCGCTGGCTGACGCAGTACACCGGCGTCAAGCTGGAGTTTGTGCCCATGCAGGGCCGCGACTTCCCCGACGACCTCGCCGATTACAAGCTGGTAATCCATTGCGGAGCGTGTATGTGGAATCGCCGCCAGATGCTCAGCCGCATTCTCAGTTGCCAGCGGGCGGGGGTGCCGATCACCAACTACGGGTTGACCATCGCTTACAGTCTGGGCATCTTCGAGCGGGCCCTGGAGCCGTTTCCCGCCGCGCAGGCCCGCTATCGTGCGCTTTCTGGTGCAGGACGGAGGGCCTGAGAGGCCTTCCGCCCTGTGCGGCAGCGTACCGGCATTTTGTTCCACATTGTGATTTATTTCTTTTCGAATTTGCATTTCAAATCGCGGTTTACGGCGTAAATTACTGGAAATTCAGTCTTTTTCTGTTTTTTGATGCTCCCTGGCTCACAGGCTTCGGTGACGGCCATCACGAAAAACCCTGCCATCGGGCTCGTAGAGTTCATTGCAAAGAGAGATTGCCGTGAACGGCGGCGCTTTGACCTGCGGCAGATTGCGCGCCGCGGCGAGGAG
>Ga0224559_1000281_pt1 | contig 35678 bp, 41 predicted proteins | sample 714S33034metaG_FD_180676 | JGI IMG/M metagenome (GOLD analysis project Ga0224559, IMG submission 180676) | Peat soil microbial communities from Stordalen Mire, Sweden - 717 S3 30-34 | ecosystem: Environmental > Terrestrial > Soil > Wetlands > Peat | place: Sweden: Norrbotten County, Stordalen... | reverse complement strand
AGCCGCGATCGCGGCAGAGGACCCTTCCTGGCGAACGGGCACCCTCCGGCGACGAGGCGACTGAGGACCGTTCGTGGTCGCCCGCCGGGCAGGAATCAGTTCTGCTCAGTGTTTAGGAACGGTGTCCCGAGTCAGTCCTTGGCGATGATGACCTCGGTGGCCTTTATCACGGCCTTGACCGAATCGCCTTCGGCGAGACCGAGGCTCTCGGCGGAGTCCTTGGTGATCGCCGATACCACCTCTTGACCTCCGGCCAATCGGACGACAACAGTCGACATGACAACACCGTGCTCCACGCGGACCACCACGCCGTCTAGCTGGTTCCTTGCGCTTAGTCTCATGGTCGGGAGGCTAGTGGCCAAGGCGACCAGCTGAGCCAACCGATTGGAACGACTATGGAACTCATTGCCGTGCTCAACAACGCCAGGTCCGAGATCTTGGATGAAGCAGCAGAGGGAATCCGGCGGTCCGACCTCGGCCATTACAAGACATCAGGCCGCGAGGAGCTGCGTCTGCGCCTGGAGGTGCTCTTCGAAATCGTCGTCGACTCTCTCAGCTCCCGCAATCTCACTCAGGTCACGAGGTTCGCGGAGCAGCTGGGCCGCGACCGCTTCACGAGCGGCTACGGGATCGGCGAGGTCCAGACCGCGTTCAACGTGCTGGAGGAGTCGATGTGGCGTCGCGTCGTCGCCGGGGTCCCCACCGGCGAGCTCGTGGAGTCGCTCGGCCTCCTGTCGACTGTCCTCGGTGTCGGCAAGGACGCACTCGCCCGGACCTACGTCTCGCTCGCAAGCCAGGAGCACGTGCCGTCACTGGACCTGCGTGCCCTGTTCGAGGGGACCTGAGCGGGCAAACGTCCCGGTTGATCCTGCTTGGTGGCCTCGGTCGAGGGTCAAAGCGACCTCGGCTGAGCAGGTTCACCAGGTAGCGTCGCTTTTTGATGCCACAGCTCGTGGTCGCGACCTTCAACCTTCATGCCGGCGTCAATGGTTGGGGCACGCCTTTCGACGTCGTGGCGTCCTGCAGCCGACTCGACGCGGACGTTCTCCTGCTGCAGGAGACCTGGACCCCTTATGACGGCGAAGGGCTCGCCGCGCTTGTGGCTTCCGCTCTCGGTTACGAAGCTCACGAGGTTCCCCTTTCCGACGCCCTGTTGCTCCGATCACAACGGGCGGTCGGCAAGCGATGGGGGCCCTGGAACCCCCGTCGGAACCGTTCTCTCTGGCTCGGTGACGCCGCGTACTTGAGGTGCCTGCGTCGTGCGGGGTGGGCAGACGCTCGCTACGGCACCTGGGGTGTCGCTCTGCTGTCGCGCCTCGGGGTCAAGCGGGTCGAGACCCTCGATCTCGGTCAGCTGCGGCGGGACTCTGCCGCGCGCCGTTCAGCCCTGCTCGCCGAGGTGATGGTTGGCACCTCGCCGGTCACAGTCATTGGCACGCATCTCGCCCACTTCACACACGGATCGCCGATCCTGTTGCGGCGGCTCGGTCGCGAGCTCCCGGCACCGGGCCCACCGGCCGTCCTCGCCGGCGACATGAACTTCTGGGGTCCGCCCCTGTCGCTTGCACTGCCCGGTTGGCGCAGGGCGGTGCGGGCCTGCACCTACCCCAGCTGGCGAGCCCACAGCCAGGTGGACCACATCTTTGTGACACCGGCGGTCAAGGTGATCTCGGGCGAGTCAGTCGCCGTGGGCAACTCTGACCACCTGCCGATACGGGCGCGGCTCGAAGTCCCATGAGGGTCATGTAACCGATCCGAGCCCCGGGAAGTCAGACCCAAGGAGAGCCAGATCCGGGCATGGTGCCCAACCTGGAGGGAGAAAGGGGCGAAGTTTGCTGGCGTTCACATTTCCCGGCCAAGGCTCACAACGACCGGGCATGGGCGCCCCCTGGGTTGACCATCCGTCTTTCGAGCTCGTCGCCCTCGCCTCGGAGGTCACAGGGCGGGATCTGGCCCATCTCCTCCTCGAAGCCGACCAGGAAACTCTGACCCGTACCGACAACGCCCAGATCGCCACGTTCGTGCAGAGCCTCATCGTGCTCGACGCAGCCGAGCGGATAGGTATCGAGCCTTCGGCTGCGGCCGGTCACAGTCTTGGCGAGTACACAGCCCTCGTTGCTGCAGGTTCTCTCGATTTCGAGGACGGGCTGCGCCTGGTCCAAGAGCGCGGCGCCGCGATGCAAGAGGCTGCGGAGTTCGCGCCGGGGACGATGATCGCGGTCCTCGGTCTCGACGACGAAACCGTCGAGGTGGCATGCCGGCGCGTCGACGGCGACGCGTGGATAGCGAATTTCAATGCTCCTGGCCAGGTGATCGTCGCGGGAACTTCCGAGGCGTTGGCCCAGTTCAGCGCGATTGCGAAGGAGCTGGGCGCCAAGCGAGTGCTCTCGATGCCGGTCGGGGGCGCGTTTCACACTCCTCTCATGGCAGGCGCCCGCGACCGGCTCCGCAAGGCCCTCGCGGCGACCAACTTCCATGCGCTCGACCCGGTGGTCGTGGCGAACGTGGACGCCCGCATCCATGATGACCCCGACGAGTGGCCGCAATTGCTGTCCTCACAGCTGTGCAGCCCCGTCCGCTGGCGCCAGAGCCTTGACACCCTGTTGGCTGAAGGCATGCAGACATTCGTCGAGCTCGGGCCCGGGGGCGTGCTGACCGGTCTGCTGCGGCGCGCGGCTCCGACGACGGACACGATCGGAATATCTGTCTCCACGCCGAATGATCTCGCTCACCTGGTAGAGATCCTCGCCGACGGGATCGTAGGTGCCGCCCCGGCCGGTGAGCGCTTCCACATGACAGAGCGGCTCGTCGTCTCGCCGACCGTCGGGCTCTTCGAGCCCGCGGCCGGTCTGGACAGTTATCTCCCTGGTGGAACCGGCCGACCGGCGGCCCCGGTCCTCATCCAGGTCGGCGGGCTTCTCGGCAGCGTCGGCACTACCGAAGTACGGTCAGCCTTCTCGGGCAGCCTCGAAGGCGTGCTCGTGCTCGCGGGTGAGCGGGTCACGCGTGGCCAGCCCATCGCATGGCTGCGAGCGCCGATCCAAGACGAGAGGACCTGATGAGAGGCGCACAGATCACCGGCTGGGGTCTTTCTCTGCCGGACACAGTCGTCACCAACGGCGACTTCGAGGCACGTCTCGACACCAGTGACGAGTGGATCGTGGAGCGGACAGGTATCAGGGAAAGGCGCCACGGCGGGACGACATCGGGGCTCGCCGTCGAGTCTGCCCGACGAGCTCTAGAGCGCGCGGGACGGCGTGGCCCCGAGATCGACCTGCTCGTGCTCGCTACGACAACGCCCGACCAGGCCGTGCCCGCGACCTCTTCGTCGGTGCACCACCAGCTCGGCTGCCGCGGTGCCGCGTTCGACTTGAATGCCGCGTGCGCCGGTTTCGTTTACGGGCTCGTGACAGCTGTCGCGTTGCTCGATGCGGGGCACGAACGCGCTCTCGTCGTAGGTTCGGACACCCTCTCGCAGATCACCGACCAGAATGACCGGAACACAGCCGTGCTCTTTGGTGACGGGGCCGGCGCGGTGGTCATCGAGGCCACAGAAGGCGAACCGCTGATCCTCGCGCACGACCTGGGCCTCGACGGATCGTTAATGCCGATCCTCTACTGCGACCGGGGCGGCTTCATCGTGATGGAGGGCCGGGAGGTCTTCCGCAAGGCGGTGCGGGCGACCGTCGAGTCTGCACAGCGTGTTCTGAAGCAGGCTGATATCGGGGTTGACGACATCGCCTTGTTCATCCCGCACCAAGCAAACATCCGGATAATCGACGCCGTGGGCCAGCGGCTCGGCATCGATCCGGAGCGTTACGCGATCTGCCTCGACCACACCGGCAACACCTCTGCCGCGTCCTGCGGCATAGCGCTGGCTGAAGCCGCAGACGACGGCCGGCTCAAGGAAGGCGACCTCGTGCTGTTCTCCGGCTTCGGGGCTGGGATGACCTGGGCGAGCGCAATCGTGCGATGGGGTGGTGCTCCTGTGGCTCGGACAGACCCCGTCGGGCGGGGAGCGCGCGGGTGACCACCGAGAAGGACGAATCGGTAGTTGCGGGCGGTCGTCCCGGGAGGGTAGTCCTCGTGACCGGTGGTTCACGCGGTATCGGGCTGGCGTGTGCACGACGATTCCAAGCCGGCGGCGACCGGGTCGCGGTCACGTGGCGGACCAAGCCCCCAGAAGGGCTCGAGGGACCGGCCGGGTCTCATCGACTCCTGCCCGTCAGCTGCGACATCACCTCGCCGGCGGAAGTAGACCGTGGCTTCACCGAGATCGAACAGGTGCTCGGGCCCGTTCAGGTCCTTGTCTGTGCTGCCGGAATCACAGATGACACGCTTCTCTTGCGCATGTCCGAGGAGCGGTGGGACAACGTAATCCAGACGAACCTGACCGGTGTCTACAGGACGGTTAAACGGGCCCTCGGGCCAATGGTCCGAGCCAGGCAGGGTCGCATTGTCCTCATCTCGTCGGTCGTCGCGTTCATGGGTTCCACGGGGCAGGTCAACTACGGCGCCTCCAAGGCCGCGTTGGTCGGTTTCGCCCGATCTCTCGCGCGGGAGGTCGCGTCCCGCTCCATCACGGTCAACGTTGTGGCCCCCGGGTTCGTGGCCACGGATATGATCGCTGTGCTAGGAGAAGATCGCGTGGCGGCGCTGACGTCCATGGTGCCGCTCGGGCGCCAAGCTGCCCCCGACGAGGTCGCCTCGGCCGTCGAGTTCCTAGCCGCAGACGGTGCCAGTTACGTGACCGGCGCCGTACTGGCCGTGGACGGTGGCCTCGGAATGGGCCATTGACTCATCGCATCAACCAACCGACGAGAGAAAGCAGCCCCACGCATGGACAACGAAACGACGTTCGAGAAGTTCAAGGCCTGTGCGGTCGAGATCCTGAACGTGCCGAGCGAAAAAGTGACTCTCGAAGCAAATTTCGCGGCCGACCTCGATGCCGACAGCCTCGACTTGGTCGAGCTCGTCATGGAGCTTGAAGAGGTCTTTAGCATCACCGTCGACGAGAGCGAGCTTGAGGGCGTCGAGACCATCGGTCAGGCCTACGAGCTCGTCACTTCGAAGCTTTGATGGCCAACGCCGGGCTTGGGGCCGACCGAAGCGGTCGCCGCAGGGTCGCAGTCACCGGACTCGGCGTCGTGTCGTGTTGCGGGATCGGCAAGGATGCCTTCTTCGCGGGTCTTAATGGTCCGGCTCCCGAGGGTGAGCACAGGGTCAGGGACTTTGACCCTTCGCTCTGGTTCGACGCGAAGGAAGTGCGGCGCGTAGACCTCTTCGCCCAGTTCGCCGTGGCCGCCTCCGAGATGGCGCTCGAGGACGCCGGCCGTCTCGAGGTCGATCCGGCGCTCGCCGGTATCCAGATCGGCACCGGAGTCGGTGGCCTCTCCACCATGGAGAACCAGATCGGCGTCCTGCTCGAAAAGGGACCGCGACGGGTGTCCCCGTTTCTCGTGCCGATGATGATGGCTAACGCCGGAGGCGCGACGGTCTCGATGCGTCTCGGTTGGCGGGGCCCGTGCGAGACGATCACGACGGCTTGCGCGTCGGGTACCCACTCGATTCTGGCGGGCCACCGCCTGATCGCCAGCGGACGCTGTGACGCAGTGCTCGCCGGAGGCGCGGAAGCGGCCATGACCCCTGTCGCGCTCGCCGCGTTCGGCAACATGACCGCACTGTCGACCAGTGGGCAGTCACGTCCCTTCGACCTGCGTAGGGACGGTTTTGTCATCGCCGAAGGTGGAGCCGTGCTCGTGCTCGAAGAGCTCGAGCACGCGGTTGGCCGAGGGGCCCACATCTACGCGGAGCTGCTCGGCGGTGCGTCGACTGCCGACGCGCACCACATAACAGCCCCGGCCCCCGGAGGTGCCGGGGCGATCGGATGCATGGAGTTGGCGCTCGAGGACGCCGGGCTCACCGCTGGCGACATCGCCCACGTCAATGCGCACGGCACCTCGACTCCGCTGAACGACATGGCCGAAGCCGAGGCCATTGACAAGATCTTTGGCCGGCCCGGCCCGCTGGTCACATCGATCAAGGGCGTCACCGGGCATTCGTTAGGCGCCGCGGGAGCACTCGAGGCAGTCGCCTGTGCGCTATCGATCGACCGCCGGCTGATCCCGCCCACGGTGGGACTCGAGCAACAGGACCCGGAGATTCACCTCGACATCGTCAAAGACGTCGCCCGGGAGTGGGAGCCGGGGCCCGTCTTGTCGAACAGCTTCGGTTTCGGCGGGCACAATGGATGCATCGTGCTGGCCCCTTGCATGGTTGAGTAAAGGGCCGCGAGGAGTTGTCACTCCACGACGGAGGCCCCGCCGGCCAAGGCGATTCGCGGCCACCTGACTGCTCATTTGCAGGCTTCAGTGACGATCCTCCCTGGCTGGTCGATCCGGATGCGCTCCCTTGGCGCGACGGCATAGAGGTCATCCGGGCAAGGACTCGAGCAGAGGTTCCACGCCTGGTCCGTCGCCGTCGGTTCCTCCCTGCACACCGCATGGTGAAAGTCGGCTGGACCTTGGGTCGTGCGGTCGGGGCCTGGTATTTCTTCGACCGGGGTCGTGGTCGACCGCGGTCTCGCACGGGCTTGTCCAGACGACTGCGGATCGCTTTCGGCAAGCTCGGACCCACCTACATCAAGCTCGGCCAAATCCTCTCGTCAGGGGATGGGATCTTCCCCGAGGAGATCGTCGCGCAGTTCCGGCTCTTGCGTGATCGCGTGCCCCCGGAGTCCTTCGACGACGTGCGTCGCATTGTCGAGGCGGAACTCGCCGGACCCATCGAAGGGACTTTTGCCGAATTCGACCGCGCACCGATCGCTGCCGCCTCAATCGCCCAAGTCCATGGCGCCCGCCTCCTGACCGGCGAGCGTGTGGTCGTCAAGGTCCAACGACCTGAGGTCGCCGAGCTTGTTCGAAGGGACCTCGCCGCCATGAGCTTCTTCGCTCCGTTCCTCGTCGGGCGGATCCCGGTTGCCGCGCTAGCGAATCCACCGGCTCTGATCGAGCTCTTCGCCGAGACGATCGTCGAGGAGCTCGACTTCCGGCTCGAGGCCGCCAACATGCTCGACGTTGGTCATGTCCTCGCGGAGACAGGCCAGCGGGCAATCATCGTGCCGCGCCCGCATCCTCGCCTGGTCACCCGCCGCATGCTTGTGATGGAACGGCTCGACGGCTTCGCATGGGACGACGTCGCGGGCATGCGAGCCATCGGGATCGACACGACCGCCGTGCTGCGAGCAGAGATGATCTCGTTCCTGGAAGGGGCGATGCTGTACGGAGTTTTCCACGGCGACCTGCACGGCGGAAACCTGTTCGTCCGACCCGATGGCCGCCTGGCCCTGCTCGATTTCGGCATCACGGGCCGTCTGGGCGAGCAACAGCGTCTCGCCTTCCTGCAGCTGCTCATCGGGGGCTCGACCAGTAACGTCCCGATTCAGGTGCAAGCTTTGAAACAGCTCGGCGCGCTCGACGCGGACGCGGACGTGGACCAGGTCATCAGGGACCTGGGCCTGGACAAGCCGACTCCGGACGTGACCGCTTTGTCGGCTGAAGAGCTCACCGCTCAACTGCGCGATCTCACCAAACAGCTCCTCGCCTACGGCGCGCGGATGCCGAAAGAGCTCATGTTGTTCGTCAAGGACCTGCTGTTCCTCGACGGGGCGGTCGCGACGCTGGCACCCGGAATCGATCTCTTGGGAGAGGTCGCGCAGATAGCGACGTACTTCTTCGAACGCTATGGCGAACGAATCGCCTCGGACGTAGGGCTCGATCCCCGCACGGTCCCAATCGACCTCGACGGGTTGAGGTCGTCGATTGGCCTTTCTAGCGAGACCGAGCAGTTCACCTACCGCGACTTACAGGAACGCCGCGACGCGGTTCGCAAGAAGTTCGAACGAAGAGAGACCTAGCCAAGAGCACGCCGGGTCGCATGCCGGAGCTTGTTGATAGTTGGGGGGTCACAAGCGAAAGGTGTGGAAACGAAGAGTACCGGTACCATCACCTTGTTCGTCGAGGATCTGCAACGGTCGAAGTCCTTCTACTAGGACGCCTTCGACCTGCCTGTGATCTTTGAAGATGACGATTCGGCGGTATTCCGCTTTGAGAACACAGTCGTCAATCTGCTCAAGACTCTTGCGTCACGCGGCCTGATCGAGCCGGGAGCCGTCGCCGGTCGCGAGACCGGATCGCGCTTGCAACTCACGATATCGGTGGACGATACATACGCCGTAGCCATGGAGTTCCAGGCGCGTGGAGTGGTACTGCTCAGCCGTCGGATGAACCGGCCTGTGGATTGCGCACTCCGAGCTTCACCGATCCTCGCGGTCATATCTGGGAAATCGATCAGGAACTGCCCCGGGTATAGGGCTCATTACGGCTTGCCTCAACGGGTCTTCGGTACCGCGGCTGGATGGTGCAGCCACGACGCCGGCATCTCTCAGCTTCGCGCAGTTCGGGCGCGACTCTAGAGGGCGAGCTACCGGTCGAAAACCGAAGCGGACAGCCCCGGCGTGCGAGGACAGGGCCGAGGCCACCGGTGCGCTCGGTCCGAGCTCGAATCAGAACCCCTGGTGCGCCGGCAAGATGATCTCTTGCCTTCTCAGAGCTCAGCTCGCTACTCTCGGCCCAGCCGCTAGCGGCTTCTCGTGGCGTTGCATCGCCGCCGTGAAAACCCACGACGGGAAGGAACGACCATGCGCCCACCGGTGGACGAACGCGCAATACGGATCCTGCGCGAGAACGTGCCCGAATTCGACGACAATTTCCTCGATCTCCTGGACATCTACGACGAGGACCTGACGCCACAAGTGGTCTTCAACGAGTTGGCGGACTTTGTGACCGAGCTTCTCCAGAACGGGGACCACGAGGACACTCTCGAGCGGTGCTTCGCCGCTCTCGAGCTCGTGGCCGTCGAGCCGGGTGCCGACGGAACCGGACTTGTAGCGTTCTGTTTCCTGGACCAGCTGGCGCCGTTCGCTCTCGAGATGGCACGCAGCTACTTGGAGCCGGTGACCGGGACGATCCTCGAACTGGTGGAGCAGGATCTTCTCTACGAGGACGACGGAGAACCCGCGCTGCTCGCCTCCGACCGCCTCTCCCCCACTGTCTTGGCCGCTCGCGCCAGAGATCGTGTGCCGCCGGAAGACTGACCGTGCCTGGGCTGGTTCACGAAGGGCTCGGAGCCCTCAATTGTCCCTGTTCGAGCAGTGTTTCCTCTGACCTGGTGGATGCTGCGTTGGCGGCCGAGACCGCGTCATATACCTCGGAACGGTGGATGGGCACCTGGCGTGGCGCCTCGATGGCGATGCGAACGTGACGTCCGTCCACGATCGCGCGGACCTCGATCACGATGTCGTCGCCGATGAGAATGCGTTCGCCGACGCCACGAGTCAGGACCAGAGCCATCGTGTCTCCTTGGTCGTCTGGAGGTAGACACCAATCGTAGACTTCGACAGGGCCGTGTCCGCCGCCTTCCGCGGGCTTGTCTGAGCGTGGACCGGCCAGCACTTACGCTGCCTGTCGAAACCGGGCCGCGTGTGGTCGGGTCCTGGCGTCGGCCTTCCCGTCTTCCTCGCCCGTCTCGGTGTCCGCGCTCGGTTGGCAAGATCAGGAGCGATCGCGTCGTAAGTAGCAGCGGTGGGGCAGGGATCGCCCTCAACGTAGGCCAAGGACGGCTTTCGAGTCCGAGAGCAGGGTGACCTATGGCTGACGCGATCGAGGCGATCAACGTGCTGAACTTCGCGTTGGACGGGATCCAGCAGCGCCAGCAGGTCATCGCGAACAACATCACGAACGAGAACACGCCCGATTACCAGGCAAAGGTCGTGACTTTCGAGACCTCGCTCGCCGACGCCGTCGCCAACGGCGGTACTGCAGTTGCCACCGTCACCCCCGAGGGCCTCCCGTCGGGCACCAACGGCAACAACGTAAGCCTTCCGGCCGAGCTCGCCCTCGAGACGCAGACGAACCTCGAGAACCAGTCGGTCGCGAATTCCCTGAGCTCTGAATTCGCGACTCTCTCGACGGCCGTCTCCGGATAGGGAGGAGGACCACCTCATGTCGATGTTCCCCTCGATCAACATCGCCGGCACCGGCCTCGAGGTCGACCAAACGTGGATCGACGCGATCGGCGGCAACGTGGCGAACGCGCAGGACGCTGTCACACCCGGACAGCCGGTCTACCGCGACGAGGAGGTGGTCGCCGCAGCCTCACCGGGCTCGGGATCCGGCTCCGTCGGGGCCGGCGTCAAGGTGGGTTCGATAGCACTCGGATCGGCCCAGGGCATCCTCACCTACGACCCAGGGAACCCGCTCGCGAACAAGGCGGGCGACGTGACCTACCCAGAGGTGAACATCGGGCACGAGATGACCTCGCTCGTCGAGGCGCAGGTCAGCTACGAAGTCGATTCCAAGGTCCTCCAGAACAGCGACACCGCCTACCAGGCGATCCTCGCGATCAAGCCCTGACGCCGATGATCCCTCCCATTCCCCCCATTCCCCCCATCACTTCTGTCGCGAGCGCCGCGCCGGCGTCGGCCACTCCTGAAGCAACTGCGGCGTCAGGAACCGACGGGTTTGCCAACATGCTCGGCTCCGCGCTCGACCAGCTCAACACGACAACGTCGAACGCAGAGACGCTCGCCATCGAAGGAGCCACCGGCCAGGCGAACGTCGCGGACGTGACCGTCGCCGCTACCGAAGCACAGCTTGCCGTGCAGCTGGCGACGACTGTGCGGAACGAGGGCGTGACTGCTCTCAATTCGATCATGTCGATGCAGGCAGGCTGACGTGGCAGTCGTTGCTTTCGACTCGTCCAAGTTGAACGGAACCGTCGCGAGGACGCGCCAGTTCCTCAACGGCTTCACGCCGGGCCAAAAGGCGATGACAGCGATAGCGGCAGTTGGTCTTGTCATCGGAGGCGCTCTGTTCGTGACCCATGCGTCGGGGCCGAGCTACACAATCCTGTACTCGAACCTTCAATCCTCCGAAGCCGGCCAGGTCACCCAGGAGCTCACTTCGGACCACATCCCCTACGAACTCCAGGACAACGGGGCGACAGTGCTCGTACCTCAGTCCGACGTGAACCAGGAGCGAATCACCCTCGCCGAAGCAGGACTCCCCTCCGGTGGGACGATCACGTTCCAGACGCTCGCCTCGACGGGGATCACTTCCTCCCAGTTCGTTCAGAACGTCGACTACCAAGAGGCGCTCGAAGGACAGCTCGCCTCCACAATCGAGTCGATCCAAGGCATCTCGAACGCACAGGTATCGCTCGTGATGCCCAGCGCCAGCAGCTTTGCGGTCTCCACCACCCAGACCCCGACAGCTTCTGTCCTGGTCAACCTCGCCGACGGTACCGAGCTCACGGCCAACCAGGTCCAGGGCATAGTCCACCTAGTCGCTTCCGCGGTGCCGAGCCTTGACGCGAGCAACGTCACGGTGGTCGACAACGACGGCAACGTCCTGTCCGCTCCGGGAGTCGACGCATCCTCGAGCACCACCAGCGCGGAGACGACTTCATACGATGACCAGCTGGCCGCCTCCCTGACCGCCCTGTTGGCCAAGGTCGTAGGTCCTGACAATGCGGCCGTCGAGGTTCATGCCGTTCTCAACTTCAACCAGCAGACCACGACCACCACCGGCCTCGAGATCGGCAAGGACGGCAAGCCGATCGCAACGCCGACGAGCCAGGACACCACTCACGAGACCTACACCGGCAACGGAGCGCAAGCCGCCGGCGCGTCGAGCTCCAGCCAGTCGACGACGAACCAGAACGGGACCTACAACTCGACCCAGACCCAGACCCAGACCGCCGTCGGTCAGGTCTCTGAGACCGTGCAGCAAGCCGCGGGGCAGGTGACCAAGACCGCGGTCGCAGTCCTCGTCAACTCGACATCTGTCAAGGCTGCCCAGCTTTCCAGCATAAAGAGCCTGGTCCAGACAGCGGCCGGCCTCGACCTCGCCACCGGCGACAGCATCGTCGTGACCGCTCTCCCGTTCTCCCCCACTGCTCAGGCGGCCGCGGCCAAGCCTGCGACGATGGTGTCGAAGATTGAGAGCTTCGCTCCCGACGTCGGCCTTCTCCTTCTCATCGTGCTGCTCTTCTTCATGGCTCTGCGGAGCTCGAAGAAGCGCCGACCGGTGTTCGAGGAGATCCCGATGCGCCAGTTCTCTGGCTCGCTGTCGCCGATCGACATGGACACAGGCGAACTCCCAGCGGTGTCGCTCGGCGCTGGGATGCTCTCCCAGGGCGGTTCGCCGGTTACGCGCGAGGTTGACGCCTATATCAACACCAGCCCCGACGAGGTCGCGCAGTTGATGCGGTCCTGGTCCCAGGAGCGGTCGACAAGATCCGGATCGTGACACGATGACTGACACCGCTCTGACCGAGGCCCTGCCGGTCGACGCCCAGGAGCACCTGGTCGTTCAGCGCGGGGCGGTCCCGACACGCAAGTTCCGCTACGAGAGCCTGACCGGGCAGCAAAAGGTCGCCATCGTGCTCGCCCAGCTCCGCGAGGAGACCTCGTCCACGCTGCTCAAGGCAGTCGGCGACGAGGAGGCGGTGCTGCTCGCGACCGAGATCGCTAGCCTTCCGCCGCTCGACCGGGACGTAGTCAACCGCGTGCTCGAGGAGTTCGTCGGGAAGCTGAGCACCACCAGGTCGATCGGCCAAGGTGGTATTGCCCAGGCACGTCGGATGCTCGCCGCGGCCATGGGCGAGGAACGCGCCGCGCAAGTCATGCCCCAGCTCCAAGGCAAAGTCGCCACCGGGCCGCTCGCGTCGCTCTCCCAGGCGGATCCCGTCCACGTCGTGCCGCTGCTCGTCGACGAGCACCCCCAGACGGTCGCGGTGATCCTCGCCCACATGCAGCCGAACGACGGTTCCCGGTTGCTCGACGCGATGCCGAGCGACTTTCGCGCAGAGGTCGCGGTACGAATCGCGACAATGGGCCCCGTCTCGCCGGAGGCCATCATTGCCTCGGCGCAGCAGCTCGCGAACAAGCTCAAGAGCCTCGGTGCTGTCGGCGCGTCGGTACCGGGAGGGGTCCCCGCTCTCGTCGAGCTGCTCAACCGGGCGGAAGGGTCGACCGAGAAGCAGGTTCTTGCGAGCTTGGAGGAACGCAACCCTGAGCTGGCCGAAACCGTCAGGGCGCACATGTTCACCTTCGAGGACGTGCTTGCCATGGAGGACAGGACTCTCCAGCTCGTGCTTCGCGGGATCAAGATCCCCGACCTGGCACTGGCCATCAAGGGCTCGAGCGACGACCCAGACGTCATGGACAAGATCAAGCGGAACCTCTCCGACCGTGCCCAGGCCGAGCTCATGGAAGAGATCGAAGTCATGGGCCCGGTGCGGATGTCGATGGTCGACACCGCCCAGTCGACCATCGTCCGGGCGGTCCGCGAGCTCGAGGCGAGCGGCGAGATCGTCATCGCGAGACAGACGGATCAGCTGTTGTGACCAGGCGGTCGGCGATCCTGCGCGGCGACACGGCGGCCCTGTCTGTCATCAGGCCGGAAGTATTGCCGATCGACCACGACGCTCTCGTCTCCGAGCATGCTCGCAGTGAGCGAGAGGGCCGCGATGCTGGGTACGCAGCAGGCCTCGCCGAGGCGCGGGCGGACGCGCGTGCTGTCTCCGAGTCTGCATCTGCAGCGCAGGCCTCGTTGCTGAGCGCCCTCGAGGCCGCGATCGCTGAGGCACACGGTGTGCTCGAGACAGAACGGCACAGCCTTGAACGCTCGGCCGCCGAGCTCGCGTTCAGGATCACCGAAGCCGTGCTCACGCGTGAACTCGCGCTGTCGTCATCGCCCGGCCTCGAGGCCATCAAGAGGGCACTGGCCGAGGCGCCCGAAACGAGCGGAGCCGTCGTCCGCCTGAACCCGGCCGATGTTGAGGCCCTCGGCGACGCATCAGAAATTCACGACCCCGTGACGATTGTCGCGGACCCTGCCGTAGGTGCGGGGGGATGCGTGCTCGAAGTGGGAGCCGCCTTTGTGGACGCGCGAATCGAGTCTTCGCTCGAGCGGGTGCGCAAAGTCCTCGACGAGGCGACGAAAAGCCCATGACCGACCTCATCGAGGCTGTCCGCGACCGCGCCGTTCAGGTGGCGCGTCCGCGCCGCTACGGGCGCGTCGTCCGGATGGTCGGCATGTCCATCGAGGTGGTCGGGATCGGACTCGCGATCGGTGACGGCTGTCTTCTGCTGCGCGAAGGTGAAGATCCGGTCCTGGCCGAGGTCGTCGCCTTGAACGGAGAGCGCGTCACGTGCCTCCCCTACGGCGACACAACGGGGCTGAGCGTCGGAGCCCTTGTCGAGGACACGCGTGGCCCGCTTCCGGTAAGCGTCGGCGAGGAACTCCTCGGTCGTGTTCTCGACGGCCTCGGCCGCCCGATCGACGACGGGCCGCCTCTTGTCGGCCTCGAAGATGCAGGCATCGACGGTTCGCCGCCCCATCCTCTGCGTCGTGGCCTGGTGTCCGAGCAGCTCGAGCTTGGAGTAAGGGTCCTCGACGGCCTCATCCCCTGCGGCAGGGGCCAACGCCTCGGGATCTTCGCGGGCTCTGGTGTCGGCAAGTCGTCCCTCATGTCGATGATCACAAGGGGCACCGCTGCCGACGTCTCTGTCATCGCGCTAGTCGGCGAGCGAGGCAGGGAGGTTGCCGAGTTCGTCGAGCGCGTCCTCGGCACAGAAGGAAGACGCCGATCTGTAGTCGTCGTGGCGACCTCTGACGCGCCGGCGCTCGTGCGCATCCGCGCCGCGTTCCTCGCCACGCGGATCGCGGAATGGTTCCGCGATCAGAACCGCCACGTCCTGTTGCTGATGGACTCGCTCACCCGATTCGCCATGGCGCAGCGCGAAGTGGGCCTCGCCGCGGGCGAACCGCCGGCGACGCGGGGCTACCCGCCGAGCGTGTTCGGCCTGTTGCCTCGCCTGCTTGAACGCGCCGGGATGGCCGAGCGGGGCTCGATCACAGGCCTCTACACCGTCCTCGTCGAAGGTGACGACATGAACGAGCCGATCGCGGACACCGCCCGGTCGATCCTGGACGGGCACATACAGCTTTCCCGCCAGTTGGCCGAGTCCAACCACTACCCCGCCGTCGACGTCCTCGGTTCGATCTCTCGCCTGGCCCCGGCCATAACCGACGCGGACACACTCGCCGCGGCTGGAGACGTCCGCCGAATGCTCTCGGCCTGGCGCGACGCCAAAGACCTGATCGAGATCGACGCCTACGTCCCGGGCACGAACCCGGTCGTGGACAGGGCCATCGCCTTCAAGCCCGCCATTGACGCCTACACCCGCCAGGCGATGTTGGAACGCTCGCCGCTGGAACAGACTCGTGCTGGTCTGCTCGCCCTCGCCGGACCGGGGGCCTTCTCGTGAAGAGCTACTCGTTCCGGCTCGGAACGGTGCTCCGCGTCCGTCGCGTCGAAACGCTCCTGGCACGCCAGAGCGTCGGCGTCGCCGCACGGGTGCTCGCATCCGCGCTCGTCCGCGAACAGGAAATGGTCGACATCTACGAGCAAGCTGCCCGCCCGCGCGGCGAGCTTGACGGCGCAGCGTTCGTCGCGGCACACGAGCGCGGCGGTCGCCTAGCGGGCATGTTGGCATCGGCTGTGGACGAGCGCGCGGCCCACGAGGCACGCCTCGGTGCGGAGCGCCTCGAGGCTGTGCGGGCAGAACGTCGTGTCGCGGTGCTCGAGAGGCTCGACGAGCGTCGCCGGGTCGAATGGATGGCTGCTGTCCAGCACGAAGACGTCGCAGTGCTCGACGACTTCGCTACGGGCCGCGCTGCGGCGAGAGCAATGGCGGCGACCCGTGTTGATTGACCAGACCATGGCCGTACCGCCCGGTGTCGCCCAGATCCAGGCGCAATTCGCGCAATTCGCGCAGTTCGCGCAGTACCCGACAGCGGGGATCTCCGCTCTGTCGGCCCCGAGCGATCCCTTCTCGGTCCTTCTCGACGCGGCCACCTATCCCTCGAGCACGGAATCTCCCGGCACTTCGCCGACCTCTAGCTCGTCGGCGGTGAATCCCCAGCTCGTGTCTCTCGCGAACGCTTCGTCGTCGACCGCCGAGGCGGCCCATGCTCTGGCCGGCTCGACATCCAGCGGATCCGCGATCGTCTCGGAAGCGTCGAAATTCCTCGGGGTTCCTTACCTCTGGGGCGGCACGTCACCGAGCGGCTTTGACTGCTCCGGTCTCGTGCAATACGTCTTCGGCCAGTTGGGCGTGCAGTTGCCGCGGGGCTCGGTCGCGCAATCGGAGGTCGGAGACCCAGTAGCCAGTCTTGCCGAGGCACAACCTGGCGACCTGCTCTTCTTCGAGCCAGGACAGAACGGGGCGCCTCCAGGAAAACCGGGCCATGTCGGCATATATGTAGGCAACGGCGAGATGATCGATGCCCCCGAAACCGGCGAGACGGTGCAGGTGCAGCCCGTCCCGTGCCAACCACTCGCGATCCGAAGGCTCAACGTGACCGTCACGGGGGTCACGGACCGTGACAATGCCACGACGACAGTGGCGGGCGCCCCTGACGACGTCCAGATGGGCGAGATCTCGGTACCCGGACAATATGCAGGCCTTGTCGAGCAGGCGTCCTCCAAGAGCGGGACGCCTGCCTCCCTGCTCGCCGCGATCCTCTACAACGAGTCGCGCTTTCAGCCAGCTGTCGTCTCCTCGGCCGGAGCCGAAGGGATCGCCCAGTTCATGCCGGCCACCGCGGCCGCAAATGGGGTCAACGCGTTCGACCCGTCTTCTGCGATCCCGGGCGCCGCCAATCTGCTCGCCCAATTCCACACCGCCTTCGGCTCCTGGAGCGACGCCATTGCCGCCTATGCGGCTGGCGGCGGGGCCGTCGAGGAGGCCGGTGGGGTGCCTGAGGACGGCACGACCCCCGCCTATGTCGCGAAGACCCTGGCAGAAGCCGGAATGGCACCGGGATCATGACCAGGGCCGTCACTCTCGCCGACCTCATTGCGTCGCGCGCCGCCACGACCTCCAAGCCCGCGACCGCAAGCGATGCGCACTACGACGAGGGCCAAAGCGACTGTGCACCCAGTTTCTCACTGGTTCTCGAAAAGGCCGGTTCGCCTGACGCCAAGAACGAGAACTGGCGAGACCAGAACGATGACGAGCCTCGTCTGTCAACTGACGCCGTAAGCGATGCCGGCGCGTCCCGCGCGCGGGCGACGACATCAGCGCCGGAACCCTCGATCCCCGAGCCCGCGTCGAGCGAGGTGGCAGCAGAGCACGTGCCGCTGGACGGCGACGCGCCACCGGCCCGTGACGAACGGTCAGAACTGGTGCCGAAGGCGCCTTGTCGCGAACAGACGCCGACGCGGAGCCCGACACACCCGACCCAACGAGTGCTGCCACACGTCCTGGCAAATGGGGCCGCTTCGCAGAGTCCCGCGCCGGCGACTCAGGACGCGCCTTCATCCGATGTCGTGAGGCCGGCCTATGGCGCTCCTCAGTCCGTGCCGAATGACCTCTTGAGGCCGGTGACGCCACACACGGTCGAATCCGGCGCGCCACCGACCATCGGGCTTGGTTCTGCTGCGGGCACCCAAAGCCTTCGATCCCACGCCGTCCCGCTTGAAACCGCCTGCACCTCCCCCGAAACCTTGACGGTGCAGCCGTCCAGGACCGCACCTGTAGCGGCAGAGACCGCAGGAAGCGCAACTGCCCGGTCCCCACACGACATGGCACCTGTTCGAACTGTGGCATCGCGCCCGACCCAGAGGTTCGATCCGTCGAGCGCTCCGACTGTCTTGCACGGCGCCGCAGGCACGAAAACGCGGGACTTCGCCGAGGGCACCAACGCCGAGTCGCAGCCAACAGACGCCTGCCTGTCCGGCCCCGGTACACCGAGCTCACCGCCTGTGGTCAGCGAGCCGGTCACCACGCCCCTCGTGACAACAACCTCAGGGGAATTCGCGGTCCATGTCAGCCAAATGGCTTCTCCGGCCAGCGCACCCCAACCACCACGATCCGACTTCGTCACCTCGAATGCGGTGCTCACGGCGACCATCTCCAGGCCTTTGGGCCAAGGAAATGGCACCTACAGCGTGACGGCGATGCTCAATCCGCCGTCACTCGGACATGTCCAGGCGGTGGTGAAGGTCGACGGCACCAACGTCAACGTCGCGATCGTCGCCCACACAGCTGATGGCCACCATCTCATCGCGGGGCATCTGGAGGAGCTCCGGACCGAGCTCGAGGCGCACGGCGGAGAAGTGCAGCTGTCGCTCTCAGACGGCAGCGGCAAAGGCAGGCAACATAGCCAGGCGGAGCCTTCACCTCCTGTCCCAGAGGACAACGGAGACTCCGAAACCCTTCTGCTCAGCGTCACCCAGGCACAACCGAACAGCAAATCGCTCCACGTCATTCTCTAGGAGGGCTCGTGATCGAAGCAATTTCCTCGCCGAGTGCGGTCGACCTCGGCTCCTCGGGCGCCACGACCAACAACACGCAGTCGAGCGCGAGCACGGCCAAGTCCTCGGGAATGAACGGGCTGCTGGACCCGAACGAGTTTCTGAGCCTGCTCGTCGACAACCTCAAGTACCAAGACCCCCTCGATCCGACAAGCAGCGCCGACCTGCTCACCCAACTCGCGGCCCTGTCGCAGGTGCAGACCCAACAGCAGATCGCGGAGACTGACCAGACCTCCGCCGCGGCGAATCTCATCGGCGACACGATCACTGGCAGCGCCGCGTCCGGCTCGCCCGTCACGGGCGTGGTCACGGGGTTCTCCCTCACTACGAGCGGACCGACGCTCGACGTGGGCGACAGCTCGGTATCGCTCGGCAACATCAGCGCGGTCGAACAAGCGTCGTCCACGCCAGCACCGGTGTCCGGTTCATCCAGTTGAAAGACCAGCAGAGACCTACAGGATCAAGCAAACAGACAGGAAAGGGATGACAACATGCCCCTCACATCACTTGCCGCTGCCGACTCGGGTATCAGCACGATGCAGACCGAGATCGACACCATAGGTAACAACGTCGCGAACGCCGACACCGACGGCTACCAACAGGCCGACGTCCAGTTCTCGGACATCCTCACCCAGCAGCTCGCTCCCGGGAGCGGGTCCTCGGCGGGCCTGGCCAGCACCGACCCGTCGGCGATAGGCGCCGGCGCACAGGTTGCCGCCATGCAGACGAACTTCACCCAAGGCGCGATCGTGCAGACGGGAGTCCCAACCGATGCCGCCATCCAGGGCAGCGGGTTCTTCGTCGTCAGTCAGGGTGCCAACACGTACTACACCCGCGACGGGGACTTCAACCTGGATGTGAACGGAACGCTCGCGGCCTCGAACGGGGCCGTCGTGCAGGGTTGGGCCGGGACAACAGCGACGACCGGGCCCACCGGGCCTCTCACCATCCCGAGCAGCATGACGATCGCACCAAAGGAGACGGCGAACCTGACCATGGGAGGGAACATCCCCTCCGGCGGAAATGCCTTCACGACGACCGCGACAATGTTCGACGCCCAGGGCAACGACGTGCCGCTGACACTCACCTACACACCGGCGACCAGCACCCCGAACGTGTGGACGATGCAGGCGAGCGTGAACGGGTCGAACCTATTCAGCTCCGGTGTCACATTGACCTTCGACTCGACGGGCCAGTTGGAAAGCTACGCCGTTGACGGTGGCGCCTCGCAGAAGGTCACGGGCGCGGCCTCGATAGCCAGCTCCCAAGCGCTCCCGACGGGCTTCAACTGGAGCGAGAAGGCGATCAACTTCGTCTTCCCGGCGTCCACGACCAACAACTCCGTGAGCCAGTACACGACGGCCCAGACCGTCGGTGTGGCTAGCCAGGACGGCTACACCGAGGGCAGCCTCCAGTCATGGTCGATAGGCCAGAGCGGGGTCATCTCGGGAACCTTCACCAACGGCCAGTCTCAGCAGCTGGGAACCCTCGCCCTCGCCAACTTCTCCAACCCCGGCGGGCTCGAGAACCTGGGGAACCTTCAGTACCAGACGACGGCAGCTTCAGGCGCGCCCGAGACCGGCACTCCCGGTTCTGCCGGGAGAGGAACTCTCCTCGGTGGAGCCCTCGAGCAGTCGAACGTCGACCTCGCCAACCAGCTGACAAGCCTCATCGAAGCCCAGACGGACTACGAGGCCGACACCAAGGTTGTCTCCAGCACCGAGACCGCCCTCCAGGCCCTCGTCACCAACGCCTGATCTCGCCGAGAACACTGAGGCAATCCAGATGTCACTACTCGGATTGGAGATGGCGCGGATCGGCAAGCAATCACGCTTTCGCGCCGTTACTAACTCAGAGGACGAATGGGGAGCCACAGCCTCCCTTCTTACTGCTCTGTGGTGTGAGGTCTTTTCAGAGGTTGGCAGACCGATAGCTCCGGAGGGAGACGCGGTGATCCTGGTCACCAAGAAGGACGGGACGACGACCGCTTTGAACGTCGACCGCATCGAACGCGTCGAGCTCAATCCCGTGTCGCTGGGGCGCGAATCGAACGTCTTCCTCGTCGGCGGGACCCATCTCGTCGTCGAAGAACCTCCGGAGGTCGTCATAGACCAGATCGTCGACGCCAAGGCCCGCATCACGGCTCGTGCGTTCGCCATGCCCGAGAAGAACTGGAGCGTCCCTGGTGAGCCACCAGGGCCGATGCTCAGAGTCGTGCCAACGGGAGGCGATGACGAGTGACTCCCGTTGGCGTCGTCGTCGCGCTTGCCTCGATCTTCATGGCGATGATCATGGATCACGGCAAGCCGATGACGATCGTCAGCATCCCCTCGATGATCCTCGTGTTCGGTGGCACCTTCGGCGTCTCGATGGCGGGAGTCAACAAGCATGACCTTCGCCCCGTTCGCGGCGCGTTCCGCACTGCCTTGAAGAACAAGGTCTCCTGGCATGCGGGGGATTTCAACGAGCACTTGATGAAAGTCGCCAAAGAGGCACGGACAGTGGGCCTGTTGGCCCTCGAGAGCGGCCTGCCGGAGGCGAAGATCGATCCGTTCGTGCGCTCCGGTGTGGAGCTCATCACCACGACGTCTGACCCCGAACGCGTCCGCAACGTGCTCGACGCCGAGATCGTCGGAATGCGAGCCCGCCATCGAGTCGGTATCAAATTCTTCCAGGACATGGGCGGATTCGCACCGACAATCGGGATACTCGGCACTGTCATCGGCCTCGTCCGGGTGCTGGGCGACCTCTCCTCTCCGGCCACGCTCGGGCCGGCGATCGCGAGCGCATTCACAGCGACGCTCTGGGGCGTCATGACGGCGAACATCTTCTGGATCCCGATCTCCAACAAGTTGAAGCGTCTATCCGACGACGAAGTGCGCCGCAAGGAGCTCGTCATCGAAGGACTCCTCGCTGTCCAGGAGGGACTCACCGGCCCGCAGCTTCGTGACCGCCTCGACCCGTTCCTCGCCCCTAGAGAGCGCAGCGAACCGGGAAAGGGCTCTAGCGCTGAAGAGTCGGCGGCATGAGAACCGCGCGACCATACCGAGCGGTCAGCTCCACAGAAGAGGGCGGCGAGGAAGAGCCTGCCGGGATGGAACGCTGGCTACTCACCTATTCGGACATGATCACCCTGCTGCTCGCCTTGTTCGTGGTGCTCTACGCCCTCGGCAGCCTGAACCACGTCAAGTACTCCGAGTTCGCGAAGGGCATGAACGTGTCGTTCAACAACGGACGGAGCCAGCCGTCATCCGCCCGGACCCAGCCCTCGCACTCCCAGGGCAAGAGTCCGGTCGCGAAGTCCGCGGCATCGCTGTCGGCTTTCGAACAGCAGCTGCGCGGAGCCTTGTCCAAAGCGGGACTGCTCAAAGAGGTCCAGCTGACAGTTGGCCCCGGTGGCCTGGTCGTCGGGCTCATCACGGGCAAGACGTACTACGGCGTCGACTCTGCAGCGTTGAGCCCGCTCGGTGCAGAGGTCGTCGACATCACCGGGACGGTGATCCGCTCGCATTTGAACCCGGTCAACGTCGAGGGCTACACCGACAACGAGCCGATCACGGGCGGTTTGTACCGGGACAACTGGCAGCTCTCCGCGGAGCGGGCCGTCGTAGTGGTCGAGCGCCTGCAGGATGTCGCGCACGTCAACCCGGACCAGCTGTACATAGTCGGGCTCGGGCAGTACCACCCGATCGTGCCCAACAGTTCCACCGGCAACCAGGCCAAGAACCGCCGCGTCAACATCGTGATCACGATCCCGGGCCAGAAGGTCACGCTGCCATGACCGCCGTCAAGACTCACGACTTCCACCGGACCGAGACACTCGACCGCCAATATGTCCCGGCGTTCAGCGCGGCGGTCGACACCTTCGCCCGCCACGGCACCGTCGAGCTGTCCACGTCCCTGCGCCGCAGCACCCAGCTCGGTGTCTCGTCGCTCCGTGAGATGTCCTGGCGCGAGGTCACGACGATCCTCGGCGAACGGCCATACCTCGCGACGTTCAACCTCGAGCCCCTGAGTGGGACCGCGATCATGCTGCTGTCTTTGGAGACCGCGGTCCGAATGCTCGACTTCCGTCTCGGCGGCGGCACCCAGTCGGCCTTCGCTGGCCACAGCGACCTGACCGACACCGACTTCGCCGTTCTCGGCGGGGTGATCAACCCACTTCTCGCCGAGCTCGCCAAAGGCCTCTCGCGGATCAAGGAGGTCTTTGCGGTCCCGGTGTCTCAAGAGTCGAGCATCCAGTTCGTTCAGTTCGCGGGACCCGAAGAGATGTTCCTCGTCTCGAGCTTGCACCTGTGCGTGGGCGACGACGAACCGGCAGAGATGATCCTTGCCCTGCCGTTTGCCCTCGTGCGACAGATCACCGAGGCCATACGCTCGAGCACCCGCACGCGTGACGACGCGGCGCTGTTGGTCGACGAGTCCGTCGTGACTCAGGCAAGCCTCGATGTGTGGCTCGAATTCCCTTCCGTCCGCCTGTCGTCCACCGAGGTGTCCGAGCTGAGTGTCGGCGACGTGATCCGTTTCTTCCACCCGCTGAGCCAGCCGCTCGATCTGCGCGCCGAGGGCATTCTCGTCGCCCGCGCGCTCCAGGGCTCGGTCGGCTCCAAGGTCGTGTCTTCCGTCCTCGAGGAGGTATCCGACGATGATGACTGAAGCAGTTGCCACTGCCGCCGAGACTGACGTCGTCGCGGCCCATGGCGATGCCTGGTCGCGAAAGTCGACACGTCTGCGCGACGTGCCGCTCGAGATCAGTGCCCGTATCGGGCGCACGAGGCTGCCGATACGGGCCGTGCTCGAGCTCGGCGTGGGACAGGTGATCGAGCTCGACCGCCAAGTCGGAGCGCCGATCGACATCATCGCCAACAACGACGTGATCATCGCCCGAGGCGAGGTCGTCGAGGTCGACGACGAGTACGGCGTTCGCATCACCGAGGTAGTCCACGGGGCGCTCGACTAGATGGGCAGCTTCATCCTGCTTTTCGGCAGGACTCTTCTTGCACTCGCCGTAGTGCTCTTCCTCGTCTGGGGGCTGTCGCGCCTGGCGCGTCGCGGCCAGAACGGCGGCGGCGCGAAAGCCATCGGCGCCTCGTCAGGCGCGCGCCTCGAGGTGCTCGGCCGCAAGTCGCTGTCGCGGACCACATCTGTCGCCATCGTGCGCGTCGGCGAGCGCAACCTCGTCGTCGGAGTCACTCCACAATCTGTAACCCTCATCAGCGAAATTCCGGCGAAGGAACTGGAGCCAGTCGCCGGGCAACTGCAAGCCGACACGCCATGGAAGGCGGAGTCGAGGCAGACGCCTATGGCATGGGACGCCACCATCTCCAAGCTGCGGGAGCTGACCGTCCGGCGCTGAGCCGACCCGCAGCGTGTCCTTGGCCGGAGCGCTACTTGACTACTACCTGCTGTCCCCTGCTCGTGCGGGCCGCGAAATGACCGGCCCGCTCGTCGCGACCGCAACTCCGTCGGTGAACATCAGCTTTGGCGGTCTGCACAGCCCGTCGACCTCGGTGGTGATCATCGCCGCACTCACCATTCTCTCCATAGCTCCGTCGGTGTTGATCCTCTTCACAGGCTTCACGCGTATCTTCATCGTCCTCGGCCTCACGCGAAGCGGCCTCGGCCTCCAGAACACTCCTCCGAACCAGGTGCTCGCAGGCATCGCGCTGTTCATCTCGCTGTTTGTGATGGCGCCTGTTCTGAACCAGGTGGACCACCAAGCCCTTCAGCCCTACCTCCACGGCAAGGTGAACGCGACCCAGGCCATAAAGGTCGGAGAGGTCCCGGTGAAAACCTGGATGCTCAAGCAAACGGGCATCTCCGAGCTCGAGATGTTCGCGACAGACCAGCACGACTCGTTCACGAACCCTGCGACACTGCCGATGACCGTCGTCGTGCCCTCCTTCGTGCTCTCCCAGGTGCAGAGCGCGTTCACGATCGGTTTCGTGATCTTCATCCCGTTCCTCGTGATCGACCTCGTCGTCTCATCGGTGCTCATGTCGATGGGCATGTTCATGCTCCCGCCCACGCTCGTCTCGCTGCCCTTCAAGATCCTCCTCTTCGTACTCGTCGACGGCTGGGCCCTCGTGGTCCACTCGCTGATCACGAGCTTCCACTGAGCGATGGACACCAACACCGTCGTCACTCTCATGGGCCAGGCCATCGTGATGGTCGCCAAGCTCGCCGGGCCGATCCTCGTCGCGACGCTCGTCGTGGGCCTGTCGGTGTCGCTGTTCCAGGCCGTGACCACGGTCCAGGAATTCACTCTCACCTTCTTGCCGAAGCTCGTCGTGGTCGCTGCGATCCTCGCCCTCACCGGGCACTGGATGATCACCCAGCTCGTGGACTACGTCCAGCAGCTGTACGGGACGATCCCGCAGCTGCTCACCTAGCGATGATCCAGCTTCAGCTGGGCGCCGGCGTCGCCTTCTTCCTGGCACTGCTGCGAGGAACGGCTTTCTTGTACTTTTGCCCGCCCTTTTCCAACAATATGATCCCCTTCCTCGGAAAGACCGGGATCGCGGCCGGCCTCGCCGTGGCGGCGGTGCCGACCGTGTCGCACGACGCGCTGCCAACCTCTGTTCCCGCGCTCGTCGGGGCCCTCGTGGTCCAGATCGCCGTAGGGGCCTTGATCGGCTTTGTGGTTCAGCTCTTCGTCGGTGCTGTCCAAGGGGCGGGATCGATAATCGACCAGTTCTCCGGGCTCAACCTCCCGCCCGCGATCGACCCGCTGAGCCTTGACCAGTCGCCTCTCCTCGCCCAGATGTACGAGTGGATCGCGACGGTGCTGATCTTCGTGTCGGGTGCCTTCCTGCTTCTCGCCCAGGGCTTCGTCCGCAGCTTCGCCGTCATCGGCACGACAGTGCCAGAACATGACATCCAGCAGCTGCCCACGCTGTTGAGCTCGGATCTCGTCAGCTTCTTCGCCGCGTCGGCTGAGATCGCGGCACCGCTCGTCGCGGTGGTGTTCGTGGCCCAGATCCTGCTCGGCCTGCTTGCAAAGTCCGCGCCCCAGGCAAACGTGTTCGTCCTCGGCTTCCCCCTGCAGATCCTGCTCGTTCTCGGCGGCCTAGGCCTCGCCATCGTCGCGTTGCCGTCTGATGTGACCAACCTCGTCAGCCGTGGTGTCAGCCAGCTGTTCGGGGGTAGTTGATGGCCGAGGACAAGAGCCAGAAGACTGAGAAACCAACTCCGAAACACAAGCGCGATGCGCGCCGGGACGGTCGCGTGGCGAGGTCCGCGGAGATCGGGTCCTGGTTCTCGCTCGGCGTGGTTGCCCTCATGCTCCCCGCTCTCGGACGCCACGCTGTGTCGGAGGTCTCCGGGTTCATGAGCCTGGCGACCAACACGATGGCGGACAACGATCCCTCACAGTCGATATCGCTGTTGGGACGCGGCCTGTGGACCGTCATCGAGGCCGTCGGCCCGATCCTTTTCGCCGCGGCGGGCGCGGCCGCTTTCGCCGCCTACGGCCAGGTCGGCCTGCACATCTCTCCGGGCGCGTTGGGCTTCAAGTGGAACAAGATCTCCCCGACGACCGGGGTGAAGAGGATCTTCTCAGCCCGGGGGGCGTGGGAGATCACCAAGATGGCCTTCCGCCTGATCATTCTCATATCTATCGGCTACGAGGTCGATCGCCACCTCATACAGAGCCTCCTCGGGCCGGGGACCTTGCCGATCCAGTCGACCCTCACCGCGACCGCTGACGGCCTGCTCGGTCTGCTCAGGGACATCGTCGGCGCAGCCCTCGTGCTGGCAATCGCCGACTACGCCTTCCAGCGTCGCCAGTTCAACGACTCGATGAGGATGACCAAGTTCGAGGTCCGCCGCGAGATGCGCGAGACCGAGGGGAACCCAGAGGTCCGCAGAGCGCTCCGTCGTCGACGCCGGCGTCTGTCGAGGATGCAGGTCCTCGCGGCGGTCTCCCGGGCGAATGTGATCGTGGTGAACCCCACTCACTTCTCGGTCGGCCTCCAGTACGACCGCTCCAAGGACAGGGCGCCGCGTGTGGTCACCAAGGGCGACGACGAGGACGCACTCGCGATCAGGACAGTGGCACTCGAGCAGGGAGTGCCGATAGTCGAGAACCCTCCCGTAGCGCGGGCGCTGTTTGATGCTTGTGAGATAGGAGATGAGGTTCCCGCCTACCTCTTCCAGGTGGTCGCGCGCCTGCTCGCCTTCCTCTACCGGCTGACGCCGGCACAGCGCGCACTGGTCGATATCCACAAGATGGCCTCGTGAAGGCAGATTGATGGACCACTCGGCCGTTAGGAACGAGAAGCCAGGATGGCCACCGCCCGGTCAAGGATCGACCCGGACAGACGGTGACACCGTCGGTGAGAGGCAATCCGTTGGCTGATACGACTCCGATCCGGGCCTTACCCCGAGGGACGAGCTTCGGGATGCTCGCTCTGCCCCTCGCGGTGACCGCCGTCGTCGTGATGCTCGTGATCCCGTTGCCCAGCTTTCTGCTCGATATCCTGATCACGCTCAACATCTCGGCGTCGATGCTCGTTCTGCTGACGGCGATGCACGTCAAGCGCCCGCTCGAGTTCTCAGTCTTCCCGACCCTGCTCCTCGTCATGACCGTGTTCCGCCTGGCATTGAACGTCAGCGCGACCAGGCTCGTGCTGCTCCACGCGTACGCGGGCATGGTCATCGAGAGCTTCGGTCACTTCGTGATCGGGGGGTCGGTCCTGGTCGGCCTCGTAGTGTTCATGATCCTGATCGTGATCCAGTTCGTCGTGATCACCAACGGCGCCGGGCGTGTCGCCGAGGTTGCAGCCCGCTTCACCCTCGATGCACTGCCCGGAAAGCAGATGGCCGTCGACGGCGAGCTCTCCAGTCAGCTCATCACCCCGGACCAGGCCCGGGCCCGCCGGCGCGAGATCGCCGACGAAGCCGACTTCTACGGGGCGATGGACGGTGCCTCGAAGTTCGTCCGCGGCGACGCCATCGCTGCGATCGTCATCACCGCTGTGAACCTTCTCGGAGGCCTCGCCGTCGGCATCCTCCAGCACCACGACTCGTTCGGCGTTGCGGGCAACACATACAGCCTGCTGTCGGTCGGCGACGGTCTCGTCAGCCAGATTCCCGCTCTTTTGATGTCGCTGTCGACCGGCATCATCGTCACGCGCGCAGCCTCTGAGGACGACCTCGGCGTCAATGTCCTCCTGCAGCTGTCGCGCTACCGCCGTGTCGTGCGGACCGTCGCAACGGTCATATTCGCCCTCGGTCTCCTGCCGGGCCTGCCCAAGCTTCCCTTCCTGCTCGTCGGTGCGGTGTTGTTCGTCCTCGGCAGCCGGTTGCCGGCCGACGTTGGCGACGCAGTTGCGGAAGACCCTTCGCAGGCGGCCCTGCCGCCGCCGCCGGCGCCGGACGCACCGGCGCAACTTGCCAAGGAGACCGGCGTAATGCCGCTCGAGCTCGAGCTCGGCATGGACATCATCGACCTCGTCGACCCCAAACGCCACGGGGACCTGCTCGAGCGGGTCAAGGCGCTGCGGCGCACGATCGCCCAGGAGCTCGGGATAGTCATCCCGCCGGTCCACGCCCGTGACAACGAACGCCTCCAGCCCACGCACTACGCCGTGCGGGTCCACGGTGTCCAGGTTGCCGAGGGTGAGGCTCCGCAACGGTTCCTGCTGGCGGTCGGCAAGGGCCTCGAGCGCATCGAGGGCGAGTCGACGCGGGACCCCGCTTACGGCGGGGCCGCCAAATGGATCCCGAACGAGATGCGCTACAGGGCGACCGTCGCCGGCGCGACAGTCGTGGAGCGCTCCGCGGTGGTCACCACGCACCTCTCCGAGGTCGTCCGACGCCACGCCGGCGAGCTCCTCTCGCGCCAGGACGTCCGTCTGCTCCTCGACACGGTAAAGGCCGAGAACCCGGTGGTCCTCGAGGAGATGACCGCGGCCGGACTGACGCTCGGATCGGTGCAGGGCGTGCTCCGGGGCCTGCTCGAGGAAGGCGTGCCCGTCAAGGACCTCGTCCGGATAATCGAGGCCATGACGGACCAGGCCGCCACAGCCTCGAAGGACCCCGACAGCCTGCTCGAAGCCGCTCGCATCGCCCTCGCGCCGCAGATCGCGGCGATGTTCGCCAAGAACGGCACGGCTGAGGTGATCACACTCGAACCCACGCTCGAGCAGTCGCTCGCGGCCTCGCTCCAACTCACCGAGAGAGGCCGGCAGCTCGGCAACTCCACCGAGGAGCTCGAGCACCTCGTGTCGTCACTGGCCAGCGTGGTGAGCGAGGCGGAGGCGGCCGGAAAGCAACCTGTGCTCGTCTGCTCCTCGAAGGTACGCCCGGCGATACGCCGGCTCATCCGGGCTCGCCTGCCCCACACGGCGGTCCTCGCCGCCCCGGAGATCTCCTCGAACGCCCGAATCAGCACGATAGGAGTGGTGCGCCGTGTCCAGGCCGTTGCGCTTTGAGGCAAAGACGATGGAGGCAGCTCGGCAAAGAGCCCGGGAGCGCCTCGGCACCGACGTGTCCGAGCTGACCGTCCTTCGCCACGGCAGGGAGCTCTCCGGTGGGCTCTTCGGCTTCTTCCAAAGGGAGCGCTTCGTGATCGAGGTCGAGGACCCTGTGGCCAAGGGGGCCAAACCCGCTCGCTCGAGGGCGGTTCCTCCTCCGCCGACCCCGCGCCGGTCGGCTCGTTCTGAGGCCGTCGCGGTGCCCGATCGCCTCGCCGCGCTCCTAGAGAGCACGACCGACACCGTCAAGGTGTCGTTCGACCGCGAGCTGCAGGGTGTACTCGCGGACGCGCAAGCCGTCGTCTCGGACGCCGCCGAAACGGCGAGCTTGGTGTCCGGCCCGGTCATGGCCGCAGCTGATCTGTACCTGCCGGCCGAGGCCGACCCCGAGACTCGCACGATCACACTCGGCACAGATCGCGCTTTCGCCGCTCCGTTGAGGGACCGCCTCTTTGAGGCAGGTCTCGCCGAGGAGTACCTGCCCGATCCCCTGTTCTCACAACCCGCCCTGGCCCTTCCGCTGCGGCTCGGCGTCATTCCACCTCCGTGCCCGGTCCCGTCCCAACCGGGCGAGGTTCTCCTTCTCGTCGGCGAGGTGGACGAGTCGCTCAAGGTCGCGCAGCAGGTGGCCCGGAGGATCGACGAGGACCAAGCGGTGATCGTCGTGTCTCACCGGCGCCTCAGCGCCACGCTCGGTCTCCCTAGGGCCCGCAACCCTCTGGAGGCCGGGACGATGGTGCTCGAGAGGCGCCTTTCGGGCCACGTCAGCGTCGTCGTGCTCGACTCGCTCTGCCGCGCCGGCTTTGTGCCGCGCACCGTTGCGGGACTACGGCCCGACACCACCTGGGCAGTCGTGCCCGCCTCTTGGGACGAGAAGAGGACCCGGAGTCTCGAGACTCTGGTCGGCCGCTTCGATGCCCTCGCGCTCCATGGGCTGTTGTCGAGCGACCGGCCCGCCGGGCTGATCGGTCGAGGCTGGCCCATCGCGTACATCGACGGATGGGAGGCCAATCCCTTGTCGATTGCCGCGCGGCTCGTCGAGGCATTGAGCGTGGAACTGTGATGCGCGAGAGGCTCGCCGTCTTCGCCGCGGACGTCAACCGGTGCGGACCTCTCGCGGTCGTCTCGCTCGCCACTTTCGTGTGCCTGCCGAGCCTGCTCGAGTTCTTCGGCGGTCGCCTGGCAGTCAGCTCGATGCTCGGGCGCTACTGCGTCGCCTTCCTGCTCGCGACCGTGGGTGTGAAGGTGGTCTCGCGGATCGTGTTGGCGTACGCGGTCAAGAACCTGGCAGATGAAGAGCTGGCGACATCGCACAGATCCCCGGACGGAGCAAACGGACGTGGTTAACGGCTAAGGAGGTACGGAAGTGAGCGAACAGTTCGCGTTCATCGAGGACGCCGAGCAGGAAGCAATAGACAATCTCGTGGCGACCACTCGCCAGCTTGTGGAGGCTGTGCTCGTCGTGGAGTTCCGTCTCGCATCAGTGGCCGCCCTGACAGAGAGATTCGGGGCCCGCTATGGCGAGCGAGCGACGATCGAGCTCCAGGGAGCCAGTGACCGGCTCAAGATCATCGAGGAGCGTCGCCGTGCGGCGATGTCGGTCGCGACCTCACTGCTCGGCAAGCCATCGGTGTCCACGATCGACGAGCTGCTCGACGTCACACCCGGACCGATCCGCCAGTTGCTGGCCGACTCGCGGGCAGACCTGCTCGCGGCACGCGACCGGATCGACATCCTCCGCGGTAAGGCCGAGGACATCGTCGGGCGGCGGATCGCACTCGTCGTGGAGGCGCTCACCGCTCCGGGGAGCGCGCTCGAAGCCACCTACGGTCGCGAGCACCGACCTCGCTCGCGTGTTGTGAGCGGAGTGTTATGAGCGACCTCACCTTGAACATCGCGGCCTCCGGCATCGAAGCGGACCAGGCCGAGCTGGACACCGCTGCGAACAACCTTTCGAACGTCAGCACCCCCGGTTACGCCGAGGAGGTCGTCAACCTTTCGAACATGACCCCGTCCACGACCTCAGGTGTTGGCGAAGGTGTCGCGGTGCAGTCGGTGACCGAGGACGGTTCTTCGCTCTACGACCAGCTCAACCTCGTGTCCCAGGGCCAGCTCGGATCGGCCAACGAGGCCGCCTCTATACAGAACCTGACCCAGAACGCTTTCCCGGAGCCGAGCACAACCGGGCTCCAGTCGCAGCTGAGCCAGCTCTGGACCGGCCTCTCGACGCTGGCCACCCAGCCCTCTTCGACCGCTGCGCAACAGAGCGTCGTGCAGGACGCGAGCGAGGTGTCCCAGAGGTTGAACAGCACGTACTCCCAGTTGTCCGACGTCGCCCAGCAGCTCTCGAACGACTTCCAGGGACAGGGCACGACAAGTGGCGGCTACGTCGGGCAGGCGAACCAGCTCATCAACCAGATCGCCACTCTCAACGGCAACATCGTCGCCGGCCAGAACGGCGGAAGGGACGTGAACTCGCTCGTAGACCAGCGGCGCCAGGCCGTTGACCAGCTAGGCACGCTCCTCGGCGTGCGCACCACCACTGAGCCGGACGGGACCTTGACGGTGATGTCCGGCGGCATCCAGCTCGTCAGCTCGACCAACGCCGTCGATCTACAGGCGACAGGCTCCGCAAGCTCGGGCGATCTCGGACTCGAGACGACGAACGGGAACGTGCTGCCCGCCGGCGGTCAGATCGGCGCCCTCCTCACCGGGGTGAACACGACCATCCCGACCTACCAGTCGCAGCTTTCCTCGGTCGCCGACTCGCTCGCCCAGAGCCTCAACACCCTCCAGTCCAACGGCGTGAGCCCTACGGGGATCCCGGGAGCCACATCGAGTGCCGGAGCACCGCCGTATGCGGGGGCGTTCCTGCCGTCGATCTTCGTGAACAACGCGAGCCCGACGACCTACACACCGGGATCCGGCTCGGCACAGTCGATCGCCGTGAACCCGACACTTCTCGCTAACCCCTCGCTCCTCGCCACGGCATCGGGCTCGGCGACACCCGGTTCGGCGACCATAGACCCGACCACCGCCCAAGCGATGGCGGCGGTGGGACAGGCTTTCGGCGGACCCGACGACCTGTATCAGGCCTTGGTCGGACTGGTCGGCTCGCAGACCTCGGAGGCGAACAACAACCAGACCTCGGCCCAAGCGCTGTCGGACTCGACCGCCGCGCAGCTGTCGAGCGTGGACGGTGTCGACACCAATCAGGAGACAGTCAACATGCTCTCGGCACAGCAGGCGTACCAGGCCACGGCCGCTGTCATAAACAGCACGACGACAGCGCTAGAGGCGCTGCTGGCGGCGGTGTGAGATGAGGGTCACAGATACCACGCTCGCCAATCAGCTCTCCGGCGACCTCGAGAGCCAGCAGGCGACGATCACCTCGCTCGACGAGGAGCTCTCCTCGGGTCAGGCGCTCACCAAACCCTCGGACAACCCGGTCGCCGCCGCCGACACGCTCGGCTACAGCCGCCAGATCGCGCAGGCCGCCTCCGACCAGAGCAACGCCTCGACCGCCCAAGCATGGCTGGGCATAGGCAACCAGACCGCCAATCAGGTGATCAACACTCTCCAGTCGGTGAACACGACGGTTCTCCAGGCCCTCAACTCAGGCGGGGACAATGCCCAGAGCTACAACGAGATGGCCCAGCAGCTGCAAGGCCAGATCTCCCAGTTGGTCGGGCTTGCCAACACCCAGTACGGCACCACCTCGATATTCGCCGGCACAGCCGGCGTCAGCCAGCCGTACTCCACGGCGGGCGATTACAGCGGCAACTCCCAGTCGTTCACCATCAGCGTCGGCGGTGGCGCCCCGGTCGCGGTGTCGGTCCCGGGCGACCAGCTGTTCGGGGGCGGCACCTCCGGGGTGCAGAGCGTCTTCACGACGCTGCAGAACATCGTGACCCACCTCCAGGCGGGTCCCGGGTCCGCCTCCTACTCGAGCCTCAAGACCGATCTCGACAACCTCGGCGCGAACATGACCCAGGCCGAGACAGCTGCCACGACACTCGGCGAGTCGACACAAGCGGTATCGGCGGCTACCACCGCGGCAGAGACCACCTCGACACAGCTGCAGACGATCCTCGCCACGACCCAGTCGACAGACGTCCCCACAGTCACCGCCGCCCTCCAGTCGGACCTCACGACCTACCAGGCCGCGCTCTACGCTGTGTCTCAGACGGTGCCCGAGACGCTGGCTCAGTTCCTCAAATAGGTTCACGCAGGCCCGGTCCCGAAAGGAAGCGTTTATGCCAGTCGCAACAGAGCTGCGTGTGCTTCCCGCATTGGAGCTCACCTTCCCTGTCGGTCTGCCCGGCTTCAAGGGCGCGCGTCAATTCCGCCTCGAGCCGCTCGGCGACGGGGTGACGCTCAACCCGTTCGGCAGGCTCATCGCCTTGGAGCCCGTCACCCTGGCTGACGGTTCGCTCGCCGAGCGGGTACGCCTAATCGTCGCGGCACCCGGCCTGCTCTGGCCCGACTACACCGTCGAGATAGACGACGCGACCGAGGTACTGCTCGAGCTCGACGAGGCCCGCGACGCTGCAGCGCTGGTCGTCGTCACGCTCGGCCACTCGATAGAGACCTCGACTGCGAACCTGTTCGCGCCGCTCGTCTTCAATATCTCCAAGCACCTGGCGACTCAGATGGTGCCGATGGGATCCCTCGACGAGCAGGGACGGTGGCCGATCCACGCACCTCTCCCGCTCGTGTCACCGGGCTCCTGAGTCTGTCCCGAGCCCCTTCTCACCCCGACGGTGACCGCCGGGGCGAGTGCTCTAGGAGGCCGCCGCTGTGAACAGATCGGGCGGGGCGGTGAGGAGACGGACCAGAAGATCGCCCGGGCGGTCGAGCCACTCCTCGTGGCGGGAGCCGTTGCCCAGGAATCGGACCGCTTGCAGCACGGCTTTGACGTCTGCGGGCCGGCGTGCCTCGAGGGCTGCGAGCAGCGCCAAGAAGTAGTAGTCCGGGTACGAGGCATTCGCGGCGGTGAGCGACATGGCAAGGCCGAAGGCATCCGCGGCGCGCCCGGCCTCGATCAGCGACATCAGGACCCAGCGGCCGAGAATCGGCTGGGCTGACTCCCCCGATTGTTGGCACTGACCGGCGAACCACGAGAAGGCGGCGTCGCAGAGCCCCTCGCGCAAAAGGTCGATCCCGAACTGGTACCTCGCATCCTCGACGGGGCACTCCGAGCGGGCCGGGAGGTAGGCCCGCCCGGTGCCGGCGAATCCGCCCGGCTTGTGCGCCACCACCTTCCATCGGACGAGGCGGTACTCGCCGTGGGAGGGCTCCGAGACAGGGATCGCGAAGTGCTCGTAAGGCGACGCCTGAGCAAGCTCTACGAGCACGAACCTGTCCTGTTCGTCGTCGAACTCGAGATCGTCGACGGCTATCTCGACACTGGCAGGCGGTGGGGCCGGCAAGCTTTCCACCAGTGCCGCGAAGTGCTCCAGGAGCTCGGCTGTGATCGCCGCCCAGTTGTAGGACGAGGCAGTCTCCAGTCCCGACGAGACAAGGCCGGCCGCGAGCCCCGGGTCGTCGAGCACCCGGAGCGCCGCTGCGAGGAGGCCGTCTGCGTCGTCGACCGGAACGAGAAGGCAGTTCTCGCCGTCGCGCCCGTAGGTGAGGATGCCGCCGTTGTCCGTCGACACGACCGGGGTGCCAGAGGCCATGGCCTCGAGAGCCGGGAGTCCCCAGGACTCATATCGCGACGTCCCAATGTAGACCGAAGCTTCGCGGAGGTACCTGGCGAGCACTTCCTGCGGCGGGTCGACGACCGTCTCGCCCATCACAGCACCGAGCGGTGCGTTCGGTGTGATCCAGACGACGCCGATGTCCGGGCGCTGTGCTGCAAGGCCGCGGGCCACCCGCCGAGCTATGTCAATTCCCTTGAAGGGGGTCCCGTCCCATCCGAGGAAGACGACGGTGGGCTTGTCGCGCGATTGTGACAGCGGGTGGAACACATCGGTGTCGACTGCGTTGGCTATCCGGTGGGCGAACACCCCGTACCGCTGCGCAAGAGCGTTCTCCGTGTTCTCCCCGATGGTGATCGTCCAGTCGGCCGCGGCGAGTGACGCCTCGATGACTCGCTTCCACTGCTCGGAGACCTCGTCGAAGAGGTGCTCGACTCCCTGTTCGAAATGCACGACCGGAGCGATACCGAGCCGGCGGGCCGGGATGATCTCGTCCCAGTAGCCCGCGACGATCACGTCGCACGGCGGTACCGAGGTGCACAGCGGCTGGCCGAAGGGCACCTCGACGAAGCGGGCCGCGAGGTCGAACCAGTCGGGCCTCGGGAAGTGTGAGACGACAGTGACCTCCGCCCCCAGATGACAAGTGTGGTTCGCGTGCTCGAACAGGACGCGGGCTCCTCCGCCTGGTCCGGTGCGCGGCATCAGGTATACGACTCGCAGCGGTCCGTCTGCCCGCTTGCTCGCGTACAGCGGGGGCAGGGGTTCGTCGACGGTCGAGACCATCGCCGAGAACTCGGCACCGCGCCCGGTGGCGATTGCCACATCTGGGCCGGGAAGGCTCATCAGAACACCGAGTTGACGATCGCGCCGGCCCTGCATGGCTCGATGCGGCGACGGGCTTCGATCGACCTCATCGAACAGAGCACCTCTTCGATCCAGACCCTCACCTGTTCGGTCACGCGCTCGATCTCGGAGAGCAGGACGGCCGCGCTCTCGGCGTGCGCGGCCGGGAGGGCGGCGGCCGGTTGGCGGAGCTGGGGCGCCGGTAGAG
>Ga0224559_1000280_pt1 | contig 35784 bp, 30 predicted proteins | sample 714S33034metaG_FD_180676 | JGI IMG/M metagenome (GOLD analysis project Ga0224559, IMG submission 180676) | Peat soil microbial communities from Stordalen Mire, Sweden - 717 S3 30-34 | ecosystem: Environmental > Terrestrial > Soil > Wetlands > Peat | place: Sweden: Norrbotten County, Stordalen... | reverse complement strand
TTCCATCTTTGTCAATATTTAAAGTAACAGTTTGTGTAGTATTATAAATTCCTCCCGGTGGTGATGCATAAGCTGTTGGAGGTACTGTATCGATCGTATATGTATAATAATGATATAATGAAGGATTACCGGCTAAATCAACAGCAAAGAAATTCAATTGAGTGTTAGAATTAATGGTGATTGGATTGATGTATACTAAACTAGCTGTGTTTGGATCACTACGATTTAACGTATAATAAATCGTACCAGGCTCACTCATATTTAAAGTCACAATTTTAGTGGAGTTATAAAATCCTTCTATAGGATCAGCACTTACAGTTGGGGGTACAGTATCGATTGTATAGTTCTCAGTATAAACCTGAGATTGATCCCCGGCCAGATCAACTGCAAGATACTTTAAAACCGTGTTTATATTCATATTAATCGGGACTACATAGATTGAACTCGATGTGGTTGGATCTGTACCATCCAAGGTGTAATAAATCGTACCTGGTACATTCATATTTAAATTCACAGTTTGATTTGTATTGTATAAACCACCATTTGGAGTGGCGTTTGCTGTTATAACTAACCATGGTGTGGTTGTTACATTACCATAGTTATCTCCTGTTGATGGTCCGGAATCTGAACCCCACCAGTTAAGAGATGCATCTACACTTCCATATTGATTATAGATAGTATATCCTGTATTTCCAATAATCCTGTTGAAATTCATGATGGCTGTTTCATTATATTTTGGACAATTAAAGATAAGACCGCCAGAATTTGCCGTATTATTTATGAAAGTACTATTTGACACATTTAATAAGTCCCCATTCCAAATAGCACTACCATTATTTCCAGTGTTATTTGTGAAAGTACTGTTCGTCACATTCAATATATTTCCATTAATGATAACACCAACATAGTTAGTTGCATTGTTATCTGTGAATCTGCAATTGTTAATCGATAATGTACCGAAATTTTCAATAACACCACCATTGGTTGCATTGTTACTTGTGAAATCACAATTATCAATGGATACAATACCGCTATCGATATCTAAAACCCCAACAGTTTCTGCATTATTCTCTATAAAACTACTATTATAAACATTCAAAGAACCAAAATCGGATATAGCACCACCTACGATTGCCGTGTTATTCATAAAAATACAAGATATAACATTCAATAATCCGGCATTACCAATAGCACCACCTTCTGATGCTTTATTACCGTTATTTTTAAACATACAATTAGTTATATTTGAACAAGTATATTTTTCGGTATAAATTGCGTTTCCATCTCCACCCAAACGTTGAAATGTATTACCTATGAAGTTACTGTTGTTAACAGTCAAAAAAGAGCCACTATACATTGCGATAGTTCCAGTTTGTGATGCATTGTTGTACTCAAAGTTACAGTTATTGACTGTTAAATTACCACTACAATTTATGGCAGCACTAATAAAGTTATATCCATATCCATTACTTAATGTTATATTTGTAATTGTAAAATTTGTCCCTGCTGATATTGCAAATATCCAGTTAATATTTGTTCCATTTATAAGGGTGCCATCTTGACTTTGGCCATTAATATTCATATTCTTTGTAATAGTGATGTTGGTATTTTGGGATCCACTATACATTCCATCTGCAATATTAACAGTCCCACCACTATTAACTGTGCCTGTAGCGTTTTTTATAGATGCTTTAGGTCCGCTTGTACCATTCCATACTGCAAGTTGACCATCCCAACTATCATTTCCGGATGAATAATTAACATAAATTGTGTCTCCAGGAGTTGCTGCTGCAACATTACCCACCCCATATGCGAAAATGATTAATAAAAATGATACAAAAATACTAAAAAGCATCAAATGACTTTTACCACTACTTTTATCACCAAAAAACGAATTATTTAATATAATACTTCCATCCCCACGCCCATTATAATTTAAACCCCATTTATTATTATAAATAATTAATATTACTAAAAAACAGATATCTAATTTATTAGTATTAAATTTTACTAAATTATTCTAACTTATTATGCGTATACGTTTAGGATACTTCTAGATAGAATGATCAAATAGGTTAAATTATAGAAAAATTTGCACATAACGCCCTAAACCCAATATTAATACATTTATTAAAATAATAGACTTTTTAAATATTAATGTTTTTATTTAATTGAGTAAAATCGGGTTCAAGTGTTAAACGAAGAAAAATAATTAATAGTATGCTTGTAAAGAATATATTTATAATATAATAGAAAGTTTAAACAGTGCGATTAAAAAAAAATATTTACATTTTTGGTGGTTAATCATGGATATTTTTCAAGCGATAATATTAGGTATAGTTCAAGGTTTAGCTGAGTTTTTGCCTATTGCAAGTGCTGGTCAGGTCATAATTGTTACGCATATACTCAATGTAACATTCCCCAACCAGTCCGGAGCAATTGCATTTAACACCCTACTACACTTGGGTACATTAACAGCTGTGGTTGGTTTCTTCTGGAGGGACCTTATAAAGATAATAAAAGCCTTTGTAAATAGTTTGTTGAATTTGGTTCAGGGAACTTTTATGGACGGTCTGAAGGAAGATGTACATAAAAGATTAGCCTGGCTTCTAATCGTAGGTACAATACCTGTCGCCATAGTTGGCATATTATTTACAAAAGAATTTGAAGCACTTTTTAACAATGTAGCAGCCGTTGGAGTCTTCCTTATTATAAATGGTTTCATATTAGTATTATCAGAACACTTTGCAACACGTGGCGATAAAAAGGTTATGGGATTAACCTTCAAGAATTCACTGATTATAGGTGCATTTGAATCATTAGCCTTGCTTCCTGGTATTTCAAGATCTGGATCATCAATATCTGCAGGCCTGCTTTTTGGATTAGAAAGACAGTGTGCCGCAAGATATGCATTTTTACTCGCAATACCTGCCATTACAGGTGCTGTACTTGTCGAATATAAAAATATTGGGGCATTAACAGAAACAAACACAGTTTCGATCATAGCAGCATATCTGGCCGTTGTAATATTTGGTTACCTGTCCATAGGACTTTTAATCAGGTTGATAAAAAGTACCAGTTTGAGAGTATTTGCATATTACTGTTGGATAGTAGGAGCATTAACATTAATTTTAAGCTATTCCTATGGGCTGATCCATTTTTAAATAGTTGAATAATTTATACTTTTTTTATATTTTTTTTTTACATATCTCGTATAAATAAGAAATAAAAAAGAAAAACAAAATTTTATACTTCCAAATTAGGATATTATCCTATTTAATTCTAAAATTTAAGATCATCGTATGTTAAGAGTGTACCATCCTGCCCTATCAACATATTGATTGTTCCGCATACTATCCACACTTACCATATACTTTGAGCCGTAGAGTAGATTTGATGGTATTCCAATAACTATTCCTGACCCATCAATCTTTACTGGTATTGGTTGTTTTGAATACACACTGTTAGAGGCCATATCTAAATATTCAGCATGCCCATGTTGTACCCTAATATCGACCCTGTTAACTCCATAAGCTCCAAAACATCTTACACGGAAATCATAAACTCCAGTCTTGGAAATACCACCCACCGTCTTCAATGACATCCATGTAGTTGTGTTATCTATTTCAAATCCAACATCTGTAATATCAAATAGGTTAAGATTGCTGAATATGGAGTAATATACCTCAAGAGGGGGTTTTATCAAAGTATCACCCCTAGGATCTTGGAAGATAGTGGTTGGAAATCCTGAACTTTTAATCATATCAACAGAATCATTGCTCTTTACTACAGTTATTTGTTTATTCGCTTCAAACAAGTCATCTTTCCTTACAAATGTTAAAAGATAAGTAGGATCATTATTTAACTGGCTGTGGTAGCTATTAATAGCTTGATACTCAAGTTGTTCATCTGAAGCACTGATAGGGAACACGAACCAACTATCGTATCCTGTCATGAAGTATGGTGGTAAAATATAGGCTTCTGGGAAATAACCACGAGGAAATGGCCACACAGAAGAAACATGGACTAAATATGTGTACATTCGACCATTATAGTTTAATTTGTTGGTTGCATATTCAACAAATGAACTTGTACCCCAATGGTCCGGATTTGAGTCCTCAGGATTGGGATAAATGATTACGGTGGGTTTGAAATTGGTGATAACCGTTTCAAAATTCTGTTCGAGTGAAACCCCGTTGTACGGTGCATCCTGTTGATATGCAAAATTTGGGGTGTGGCCGCCATTTATATTTATGGGTTTGTCCCAATTTTCATTGAAAAGAGAATTAACACCCTGAGTATACTCAAAAAATGTGATGTTACTTGATGGAAGGCCCAATTGATTGGTTGCATTGAGACTCTCATGATATCGTCTCACACCTAGAGAACTGCTACCTCCGTTGGTAACAACAACCACATACACAGGGATATTATGTTCTAAACAATATCTTATAACTCCCCCACCACCTATGGTCTCATCATCGGGATGTGGTGCAACTATAAGCACCCTATCTGAGGATGTTAAATCAATACCATGATCATATTTGATATCATTATTAGAAGTGTAAGCATAGGCACCTGTTCCAAATATTAGCAAAAGAACTGCAGCTATGAATATTATCTTCATTTTCATTGTTTCATCCGAAATATCTTGTATACAAATTATTATATTCACTTTAAACATTAAAATTTGATAAATCCAAGATAAACATCTGAAATCCTAAGTTATTTTGGTGTGATCAATATCCCCAATTTTATCATATCCCCAATTTTATCCATTTAAATATAAATTATTTATAATTTAAAAAATTATATGAAATATGTTTTTAGATTCTAATTTTAGAAATAAGAATGAATCCTCTCCTTTTAATCGCCTGTGTTTTGTTTACTTAAATCCTGATAATATCTATCAACATTAGAAGTTGCATTAACATAATTATAATCCAGCTGACCGGTATTGTAAAGTGTTTGTAATTCTGATGAATGTGATAACTCAAACTGCCAGTATGGGCTGTGTAAATATGGGAAAATCAATCCATATATCATATATGTATAAGCAGGAATTAATCCATATGTGTTTGTCATTATTTGGAAGTAGAGTGGGAATCCGCATCCTGGATCAATGAATGGACTGTCTGTTCTAACAGTTCCATGCCACACCATAGGTATAGAGCCTTTTTGTCCGTGTTCTTGAGCAAGAGTTTCAACATGGTTCATCATTGAAGTGTAATTATTGTAAACCACTCCATCAGACATGTATTTATATCTACCATCAGGTACCCCGAATAATGCAACTTTAAGAGAGTCAAAGAAGTTTATTTGACTAAGACTTTTTGAACCTCCACCTTGAGTGTCAATATATGCCACTTCAATAATATAAGTGCCATTTTGACCTGTAGAACTGGTTGTGTTAAGATCTTGTTCGTAACTACGATAGTTAGAACTTCCAGCAAAGTGTACAACCAATGCACATTGAGAACCCCTTTCTTGAGCATATTGTGCTAATAGCACAGAGTGAGGATGACCAGGATACATATCAGGATTTTCAACCTTAACAAAAGATAATCTGCCTAATGGTTGTATGGGTCCATTGGAAACTGTGATATAGGAGTAGCCTATTATAAGGGCCAGAATTGCAATTGTAACCAATCCATAAAGTCTTGTTCTGTTCATTCTTTCTCCATATAAAAAAACTTGATTTAATGGGGTATGTTTAGTATTTAACATACTTTAATATTTGCATTATCTGATAGTACTTGAATTAATACTTTCTTAAAGTATTAATATTCTATAATATGTTTATTAGGTTAGGAATATGAAATATGTTCCATGGAAGGGATGATATTATCATTTAATGTTTAAATACAAATCATTCAATAAATATAAAACAAAATTTAGTTCTTATCAAGTAAACTTGAATATTTTAATATATAAGGTTTACCATTAATTGCAGTTTAAAATCCGTCTTATTATTAAATAATTTGATTGAATAACTTAAACAACCTATTACATAATATGGGCATAATTACAACAGATAAAAAAGGTTGATTTAATCAAAAATGATTAGATTGAAACAGAATATCAAAATTTAATATTCATCCAAATAAAATAAAAAAAATAAAAATATCTCCTTAAAAGCCGGTTGGTGCTCGTTGAATAACAAAGGAATTCCAATAGAGATCTTCAATTATTGCCTGTGTTCCATAGGGTAATTCCTGTGGTTCTCTTAAATATTTTCACACCCTTTTTCAGCAGGTGATCAACAGTTTTCACACAATTATCAACTTTAAATATGAGTGTAGGGCTTTTACCTACTTGATCATCAGTTTCTTTGCTTTTTCTTCCCCTAAAATTCTGGAATCAGGAACCTGTAACAATATCTCAGTATCTCTTCCAGTTTTATGTGATACAGTTAGAAAATGCATTGGTCCCATTGTTGCATCGGTTACTATTTCAAAACCCAATTTTTCAGTATAAAATTCTACTGCATCGTTTAGATCCCTAACAATTAAAGGTACAATTGAAAATCTCTAAATCATGATTACATTCTCCGCATCAATATTTTCCTGTTTTAATAAATTTATTATTTTATTAAATTGGATTATATCCAGATATATTATTAGTATCTTGGTAATCTTTGACTAAAATTTGATACAAATTAAAAATCAAAGTTACTAAAATAAAAATTCATATAGATTAACATGTTACATGATTTTAATTTGTTAAATGAGTTTCTAAGCATTTAAATTTGATAATTATGATGTTCCAGAATTCTATTGTTAAAAAGAGTTTTTTTTTTATTCTGTTTTTTTCTATAATAAGAAGTCAAAATAGGAAACTTTAGGCATACATACATTTTTGAATTTTACAAAAAAAGTTAAAAAAAGAATAAATATTAAGCTAATCTATTTCTTTGACAGCCAGCTCAATATCCGATGCATTTACGGTTTTTCTTCCAGCGTGTTTAGCAAGTTTTACAGCTTGTCTAGAAACAGTTTCTGCCCATTCTTCAAGAACTTTATCTAGAGCTACTTCTGCATCTTCACTAACTCTCTGTCCACCAGCATTTTTTATTATTCTTCCTATTGGAGCTATTGGTATTTCACCCATATTAATCACCATATCATATATTAATACTACATTTCATATAAATTTACCTAATCATAGGTGTCTTTTTAGGATATTAACTAATTTTTGATCCTTGAAATACTATTAAAGGCAAAATTATTTGAAGTTCATATTTAATACTATTGATAAAATTTAAATTCAATAATTAGAAAAATTTATTAAATTTCATTTAAAAATACCATCAAATATTTTAAAAAATTAAAAACTTGACAGTTTAAAATTATGATAGCTAATAATAGAAAATATTAAATCACCAAAATCAAGTTATAAAGATATTAATTATAAAATTAGAATATTATAACCTCAAAGTAGATTTAAACCTTTTAAATCTGTTTATTCATTATAAAACGATAAAAATATGGCCATTCAATTGTTAGGCATGTATTATTTTTATCAGATAAATCTGGTGTTTTAGGGTTATTTATTATTCTTTAATAATTCTTTAAATTCTTTAATTTCGGATTTCATCTCGTTCATTGTTATTTCCATGTTAATTATTTTATTTTTCAGCATTTCTTCTTCTGTTTCAATGCCCCTCATAAACCAGGAAGATAATGTTGCCGTTAAAAGACTGAAAAAGACCACACCAACAATCATTAAGATAATACCTAATATTCTACCCCCAAATGTTACTGGTAGATCGTTACCATATCCAACAGTTGTGATGGTGCTTACAACGTACCATACTGCATCTAATGGTGTTTGAATCTGATCTGTTGGAGAACCTTCTAACACTAGTATGGCTATAGAACTTGCAATAACAATTATCAAAAGACTTAGGAATATATAATTCAGTTTAGTTTTCTCTATAAAGTTAAAAATATTTCTTCTGCTCTTTCCAAAGAGTGCAAAAATTCTAAATAACCTTAATAATCTTAAAATACCATATGATCCAAAAGTTAGTAGCTCATATGGCATCATGGCAATAATATCTATTATTATGCCTTTCCAGTCTTCTTTAATGTACTGTTTTTTATTTTCATGTGAACGTATTTTAAACACAAATTGAACGAATAAGACTAAACAAAGGCTTGTATCAAATATTATAATGGCATTGTAGAAGTTATTTATATCTACAAAGTACATTGCAGTGAGTATGATAATGTCTGCGACAATCCAAACTATGATAATTGCATCAATAACCTTTCTTAATCTTTCGTTTAGAAAAATATTGTTTAAATAATGTCCTTGCTTAGAACTTAATGTTTTAAATCTTTCCTTTATAATCCTTATTATCCCCTTTAATAATTTTAATAATATTTTAGATCCTAACTTTATCCCTAATAAAAAAAATATGATACTAGTTCATTTTATTAATGTTATATCTTTCCATTTCTATAGGATTTAGAGGTATTTAATTATAAGTCTAATTAGAGTAAAAATAAATTTGAATTTTATGAGTTAGAACAAGTTATATAGAAAAATAAACTATCGATGGAATAGACTACTGTATTCAAGTTCCATAAATGATTAAATTTGGATTTATTAGTATTAATTTAGCTCATTTTTTATTTTAGTTTTTTCATCGCACTCTGGACATTCTAGCTCTTCATTTGGATCGTAGAACATTCCACAATACAAACATTTAAACTCAATTTTAGTTTCGCACATTATATTATCCTCCAATATTGATACTAATACTTTGTTTAAATATATAATATAATTTATTTGTTAATATAGCTTATAGTTTTCTATTTCCCCTATATTTTGTTTATAATTATATAATGATTGAAAATAGTTTTATAATAAAAAATTTGTTAATTAATTATTCTCATAAATTAGATTACCCTTAAAATTAGTGTAACATTCTCATTTAAACTATAAAACCACATTGTAATTTTAGATTTTACCATTCAAATTGAATTTTATGGGAATATTTAAACACATTATTTCGAGTATTTTGGTAATAATCAGTTTAAATTTTATATAGTTTACCCTAAAATGTATATAATTAAATTTATAATTTATTTTTCATTACATCTGTAAACATAAATTATTATTCGTATATAGTAAACATATACATTTATATAGTATCTTGACTAATGTTAGCTTAGACAGTGAATCATATAGTAGATATGTGATGGGGGTTTGTGTTATGACTGGAAATAAAATTCTTGTTGTTGAAGATGATTTCATAACAGCGATGGAAATTAAACGTTTATTAGAATCATACGGATATTATTGTTACTCTGCCAGTTCAAGTGATGATGCTTTTGAAAAAGCAGTTAAAACAAAACCAGATCTGATTTTAATGGATGTAAAGATAAGAGGGAACGATGATGGTGTAGAAACCACCAAGAAGATTAAAGAATTGATTGATGTGCCTGTAATATATCTTACAGCCTATACTGACCAATATTTAATTGAATCCATTAAATTAACACGACCCTCAGCATGTATACTCAAACCATTCGAAACTAAAGAGTTGATAAGTAACATTGAAATTGCATTATACACATATAATGTAGATTTAAATCGAAACGAATGGATATTAAATGATATTATAATCTTCTATGCCTTGATTGGCAATCTTTTAGCCACTACACTTGATTTAAATGAAAAAAATAGGTTTTTAGCTGAATTCTCCAGTAACTTTGAAAAGAATTTAAAACCCTCATTCATGAAAGAATCAAGAAAATTAAACCCTAGAAATGAAAATAAAGATCTATCTATTTATATCAGTTGTTTGTCCCATTTGCTTTCAAATTTAGGATTTATCAATAATAGTACGTCCAATGATCATAAAGGGTATATGACTATAAATAATTGCCCTTGGAAAGCCAATAAATATACTAAAGAAATATTTTGTAGCGTTTGCAAGATAATTACCAAATTAACGTTTTCTTGGATGGAACTTGAAGGGAATATAGAGCATGAAAATAGTTTCTTAACCAATGATTGTTTCTGTGGGTTTAGGTTTGAATTAAATTCACAGGATGGATATCCCCTAAGGGCATTATAGAAAATATCTTAGTAATCATAATTAAATAATAATTTTTTTTGATTTGATAACAGATTTTATTTTCAAATTTTTTTAATCTGTTGTTTCTGTAACAGTTAAAACATCTTGGAGGGGTTTGAATGGATGATATGATAGTAAAATATTTTGATGGAATGAAATTTGGTAAATTACAACAATTTGGAGTATTGGGAATAATTCCTGTTTTTAACAGAACAGGAGAAAATCAAGAATATTTGACTTTAAAAGAAGCAATGACAAAAAATTTGCTTAAAATCACAGAGTTGAACGATTCAGGAGCAGTTCCAGAGCTTAAAGTAATGAATTATGCCGAAATTCCGGTTTTAATTCTAGATGGTGAGGAGTTGATGGGTGCAAAACAGAATAGAATAGTTAACACGAGTATTTTGCTAAGGGAGAAATTTGAAACCATTATTCCTGTAAGTTGTGTAGAGCAGGGAAGATGGTCATATACTTCAAAAAATTTCCAAGATTCCGATAGAATTGCTTCTTCAAATCTAAGAAATGTGAAATCAACATCTGTTAAAAAGTCAGTTGAGAGTTCTGGTGAATATTTATCTGATCAAAGAGCAGTTTGGGATGAAGTACATAAATTACAAGATAAAATGGAAGTTAATTCACCCACAAGTGCTATGGGAGATGTTTATGATGCTAAAAAAATCGATCTCCAAGAGTTTGTTAAAGCATTTGAACTAATGGAAGGTCAAAAGGGGGTTTTAGTATTTGTTGATGGCAAAATAATTGGTTTAGATGTGGTTTCAAATGAAAGTGCATATAAAGATCTTCATGAGAAATTAATTAAAAGTTATGCACTGGATTCCATGGTACCGAATAACGACATAAAATCTAATGTAAACATTGATATGGCCAATGAATTCATTGAAGAGATTTTAAAAAGCAATGAAAGTAAAAATGAATCTGTTGGATACGGCTTTGACTATAGATTTGCAAGTCAGTTATATACTGGTTCATCACTTGTTTACAATAATGAAGTGATCCATGTATCGTTCTTTAAAAGTATTAATGCTGATGACAATGGAGAAATGAAAAGATATAACACAAGGGCAAATTTAAGACAGTATTAATTTCTTCAATTTCTTTTTAATATTTGTGAATGTATTATGATTTAGAATAATGATCCTGAGATACATATTCCTTTTTTTATAATAATTCAATTAAACTATTGTTTAACTGAGAAAGTTTATTAATTGTATTAAAATAGTATATATGTTTAAAATTATTATTTCTTAATTATTGAAGTCAATTTTTAAAAAAAAATTAGATAGAGATTTTAATAATCCCTATTTAATCGTAGTTTGTTGTTCCGACCTTAGTTAAATTCTGATAGTACTGATCAACAGCAGATTCCCCGCTGGCCTTATGACTATTTAATTCACCGGCATTGTAAAGGTTTTGTAGTTCAGTTGCGTGTGATACCTCATATGTCCAGTAAGGACTGTTTAAGTATGGGAATATCAAACCATAGACCATCAATACATATGCTGGAATTATTCCATAGGTTTTTGTCATTATCTGGAAGTAAAGTGGGAATCCACATCCAGGATCTATAAGTGGACTGTCAGATCTAACAGTTCCATGCCATACAACTGGAAGTGGTCCTGTTTGACCATGTTCTTTTGCAAGAGTTTCAACATGATTCATCATTGAAGTGTAGTTATTGTAAACCACTCCATCAGACATATATTTGTATCTGTCATCTGGAACACCAAATAATGCAACTTTAAATGAATCTAGGAAGTTTGTCTGGAGCAAACTTTTAGAACCTCCTCCCTGGGTGTCAATATATGACACTTCGATAATATACACACCATCCACCCCATTCGAACTGGTTGTATTCGTTGGTTGTTCAAAACTTCTATAGTTCGAACTTCCAGCAAAATGCAGTACTACAGCACATGGAGATCCCCTCTCTTGAGCATACTGTGCTAAAAGTTCAGGATGAACATTTCCAGGATACATATCGGGATTTAATATTTTAACAAAAGCTAATCTCCCTAATGGCATTATTGGGCCATCTGAAACTGTTACATATGTATAACCTACAACTATAGCTATAAGTGACAATGCAACCACTGCCCATACTTTTTTACTCATAATTTTCACCAATAATTAATGATACATTCTTTTTTTTCTAAATTTTGTTTGAAATTAATATAATTCTATAAATCCATTTGCTAATAGAAATTTGAAATTAAAGTTCACTCTTGAAAATTCATTTTTTTTATTTATTTTTTAAAATCAGAAAATTTAACAAACTTTAACAATTTTCGTTTTATTATTTTACTAAGTGTTAATATATTAAATATCTATTCCCGAATTACACCCAAATTATAAAAAATTTAGTGGTACCCTCAAAAATTTATTGAATATCCCGCAACAGAAACCAATCCTAGGGCATTGTATGGGAAAATATTTAAATTCAGTTATCTAATTCGGTTAAGAATGTTTCTAATTTATTATTGGCCTCTGATGTTATTGCCTGTCCGTGCCCAGTTAATATCAGATTAATATCTAAATTTTTTAACTTTTCAATAGATTTTTTGTACATTTCAGGTTCATGCAAAACTCTTGGGCCTTCAATTTTATTATTTGTATACATTAAATTGTCTCCAACAAATAAAACCTTATTATTAGGATTATACAGACAAATACCCCCTGATGTATGCCCTGGTGTGTGTATTACTCGATAATCACCAATTTCATCCCCGTCTTCCAGGATTATATCCGCTTTAACAGGACGACTCCGATAGATAATCTTCATGAACATTACAACAGGTATCATAAATAAAGAACCATGTTGAGTCTTTTCTCCCGAAATATAATCTGCATCTGCACTGTGAATAGCTACCTTTGCTCCTGTAATCTCCTTGAGTTTATCGAGACTTCCTGTATGGTCAAAGTGATGATGTGTTATTACTATTGTTTTTATATCCGATGGATCGCGCTTTAACTCATTTTTTACATAATCTATTATTTCACCTGATTTACCAGGCATTCCTGTATCAACCAGTAAAATTTCATTATTGGATACTATGTAGCTATTTGAAACCCCACTAAACTGATGTATACCCTTTGTAACTTCCATATAAACCACTCTTTTATTATATTATCGATCCTTTATTTACTAACTCTTAAATCCTTAAATTTTTATTTATCGTTTTTCTAGGGCTTTAATAAATTTAGTTGTTTCCTCATCCATGAAAATTGTTTGTTTGTAATAATCTTCTATTATTATGAGTTCATCCATGAATTTCTCGTTATTTTCATATTTTTGGATTATCTCCGGTATTTTTTTTAGTGGTGGTTTAAGGCTTTGTTGGTAAAGTTTTTTCTGTAACTCAATAAAAAATGAGGTCATATCTTGGCCCATTTCAACATAGATCTTTCTAGATCTTGGTTTCTTAAACTTCTTAACCATCTGCCTGTCTTCCATCCATTTAATGGTCGTACTCAAGTTCGACAGACTATATCCGGTTATTTCAGCAAGTTCTCCCAATGATATTTCTTTTTTTTCACTTTGAAGTACAGATATTAATCGACTTGGAAGATCATCCAAACCAACGGCCTTGCATGAATCATAAACTATTTCTCTGAATTCGTGTTTTGGTGTATCTTTTGTTTTCATATTTATCGGGCTGAATAATTATCTGAAATATGTGTAAACACCATGATTTCTCTCGGGTGTCCTTGGATTTTCACCTACTTTATAACCTAAAGACACTCCAAAGTGGACTTCATGGTCCTCGGGTATCTTCAATTTTTTCTTGTTCTCAAGTTTTATAAAGTAGAACCTTACAAAACCAATCCAACAAGATCCAATATCCATGCTCTCGGCTGCAAGTAGAATGTTCTGCACTGCAGCTGCACAATCAACTAGAGGTGAAGTGGCATCCTTACTTCCAGATATTAATAAAATTGTAGGTGCCTGTGAAAGATGTTAAAATCTTTTGATGTACCTCATCGGGATATCCATTACACTTCCATCTGTTTCATTGCCTCCTTAGCATCATCATTGATCTGATTTATGAGGTTCTGATTTTGGACTATGTTAAACTTCCATGGTTGGTCATTGTGGCCTTTAGGAGCATATATAGCAGTTTCAAGAATGTTTTCCAGTTCTTCATCTTTTATCTGTTCTGGACTGTAATTTCTTAAAGTTCTTCTATTTTTTATGGTATCAATTGTTTGGTTCATTATTTTCCCCACTTTTTGAACTTTCAGTACTTTCTAAAAGTTGACTATTTATTATTGTTGGGTATGTTATAAATATTTTGTATATGACATATTTTAAAATATAAAAATTTTATTTAAAATATTCCCAAAATGTTTAATGAACGCTTGAATTGATAATATTCCATTTAATCTATTTTATAGCAAAATTAAAAGAATTCTAATATACAAAGAATTAATAGGAGGAGATACGATCTAAAATCGAATTATGATTTATGTTTTAAAATTAATATACGATAGACATTAAAGCTTTTATTATGATTCACAAGCTATGGATAATGATGTTTGTCACCAGGGTTGTATGATTAATCCATGTTTGAAACAGTACCTAGGTAGGTATAGCAGAGATGTTATTAACTCAATCTGATATCTACACCAATTCATTTATATTCTCAATGTTTTGAGATATTTGAAATTTTAATATGATCATGGTTTTATGAATAATTTGAAATCATTGTTTCCGGGGCCAGAGTTCTCTTTTAACTAGGTCAACAACCATTGCATGATCCTCCACATATGCTGTCCACACACTTTCACACCATTTAACAATCATTTCATCACGATTTGAACCTTCTTCCACATTAATAACATCATATACTGTAATATTTCCTTTTTTAACTGGTAATTTGAAATTAGGCCATAATTTTTTATGTTTAGCAAGTTTTATATGGGCTTGCTGAACCTTTTTTCCTGTGAAATTCTTTTCTAGATGTAGATATAAACCTACAAGTGCAAATGTAATAGTTATGGGTTTGGTTTTTTTATCTGCTGTTTGTGCTGCAAATGCATCAACAACGTGTTGATGGATAAAATTAGGATCTGAATGTGTGGTTGTATAACAACATAACTCGTAAAATGCTTTCTGTTCAGATTTGTTCCTTAACACATCTATCACCACAAATTAAAAATTAATATAATCCTAGAGAATATTTTAAAAAAAATAAAAATACTTTTTATTCAATATTTTAAAAATTTTAATTAAGATTTCCGATTTTATCTTAAAAAAAACCTATCACATATCCAAATATTCTATTTAGAGTATCTATAATCTTAAATCCTCGTTTTATATTTTAATTCTTCGAAAAGAATTTTAAATTCTGTTCCATTAGTTATATCTATTTCTAATTCACCATCTAATTGATTTATTAGATTATTTACTAATTGAAGACCCAATGTCTCTGAATTTTCGATATCAATATCTTTTGGTAATCCTATTCCATTATCTGCTATAATTAATTCTAGTTTTTCGTTTTGTGATTTGAGTTTTATGGTTATTGTCCCATTCTTATGGGGAAAAGCATATTTAACAATGTTGGTTACAAGTTCGTTGATGATTAGTCCTAAAGGTATGGCCGTTTCGATGTTTAAATTAATTTCTTTGATATCCAATTTGGTTCTTATTGTATCTTTTGGAATTCCATAGGTGTATAATCTGTCATATAGAAGTTTTTCAATATATTGTTTAAAATTAATGTCATTGAAGGTAGGTGATTGATAAAGATTTTCATGTATAGATGCCATACTTCTAACTCGACCTTCACTTTCCTTTAAAATAGCTGCCACATCACTATCCACTGTACTTTCTTGTAGATGCAGTAAACTAGCAATTATTTGAAGATTATTCTTAACACGATGATGAATCTCTTTTAATAAGATTTCTTTCTCTTCCAATGAAAATTTAATCTGTTCTTCTGCGTTTTTACGCTCTGTAATATCCCTATTAATTCCAATCATACCATAAGGGTTGCCATAATCATTATATAATGTTTGATTAGCTGAATCAACTATAATTCTTCTCCCATCCTTTGTTGTATGGATAAGTTCAACATTTAACTTACCAGTATTATCAAGCTGTTCACGTGCCTCATTTTCAGTTAATCCTAGAAATTCCGGCTTTAATACCTCGCTGTACCGACCTATAATCTCATCTTCGGTGTATCCATACATCTTTTCAGCTGATTTGCTCCAGTAATTAATAAGATAATTAACATCGGTGCCAATAACAGCATCGTTAATATTAGCTAGCATGACTGCCTGTTCAGCCAGCCTTTTTTCGGCGTTTTTATATTCTGTGACATCCTTTGCTAGGATGGAAATTCCTTCTTGTGTGGGGTAAACAGATACCATAAAATAAATATCAGAATATATACTTTGGGTTTCGAATTGTCTGATCTCTCTTCTATTCATTGCTGCCCTATAATTCTCCTCTATATGTGTTCCTAAATTTTTTGGAAACATTTCCCAGAAGTTTCTTCCGATAAAATTTTCGATTCCAGCATATCGAAAATAGTGTGCAGCTGTTTGGTTAATATAAATAAAATTGTAGTCATGATCAAGTACGTAAAATGAATCCTTAATACTCCCTAATATCTCATCTATTTTTTTATGACTACGTTTAAGTGATTTTTCAGCATTTCTACGTTCGGTTACATCCCTTATAACAATGCTCGATCTGTTGTTACCATTTTTACTTTTATATACACTGGCTGAGATCTCTGCCATAAATTTAGTTCCATCTTTTTTAATAAAGTAGTGCTCACCATAGACATCATTTTTTTTCTCATTAATATCCAGTAAATCTTGAAGGTTTGGATCTTTAGGATCTACAATTCCATCTCTACCCAATTTACATAATTCTTCTTCTGTATATCCAAAAAGTTCCTCGGCTGCATGATTAGCATTTAAAATTGAACCATCAGGATTTGCTAAAAAAACAGCGTCTAAACTATTTTCAAAAAGAGCCTTAAACTTATCATTTCGCTCTTTATGATCATCCTCTAACATTTTACGCTCAGTAAAATCTGTGAATAATGTTGCAACACGATTTTCCCCTAATTTCCATACATTAGCAAGAACATGCTTGTTAAGTTCAGCACTATAATTCTCAAACTGTTCTGGGTTGCCTGTTTTTAAAACTCTATCGAATAATTCAAGCCAATAATCCTCTACTATGCCGAATATATCTTTCGCACATTTATCTATTAATTGTTCTTTAGATTTTCCAATAGACTTTTCAAACGCAGGATTAACCTCACAATAATAATAATCGGTTGGATTGCAATTACTATCATAGATTAATTCGATTACCTGGAACATTTCATTCATAGAAGTAAAAAGCTGACGATAATGAACCTCACTGTCATTAAATTTTTTTTCAGCTTGTTTTAGGTCAGTTATTTCGTGTCCTTTACTTATTAATATTTTTTCATTATTGATATTGATAAGCCAAGCCGAATAAAGGACAGAAATAAAAGAGGCATCCTTCTTTTTGATCTTTAATTCAAAATTAGTTACTATATCATTCTTGTTGATCTCGTTAAAGTAGTCAAGATATTCCCTAGGATCGACATATAAATTTAGTTCCAGTGATGTGTGTCCAATAACCTCTTCTCGCATATAACCAATTTGATTTAAAAATTCTTGGTTACAATCAATAATTTCATCATCAGACACTCTTGTCAGAACAATAGCATCATGGCTTATTTTAAATAAAATAGACAACATCTTCGATAGTTCATATCTACCAATACTGTTATTGATTTCTTCTTTAGAATTAACCAGAATATAAACCTCACATTGAGAATTTACTGAATTATTGTTGAATTATTTATTTGTTTAATACTTCTACTATATCAATTTATAAAAAGTATGATTTAAAGACAATTTTTTATACAAAAACAAGAATATGATATTTTATTTAGGTTTTAATAGGTAAAGTGGAATAGAAAATGGTTCCTTTGCCTAACTCAGATTCAACCCATATATTTCCACCGTGTTTATGGACTATTTTCTGTGTAATTGAAAGTCCAATTCCTGTTCCTTCGTATTCATAATGGGAATGAAGTCTTTGGAATATGCCACAGGACTCTCATATCCCCAATTTTCAAGTTTCATTCTAAGTACTGAAGCAGAAATTCCATCATCTTCAACAACTAATATCTTTGCGGATATAATATCACCTCAAATAGAGTAGTTTATGTGACTTCAAGTTCGATTAAGAAGGTTACTATGTTTAATGAATTCAAATATACTTCAGGGTGTATTTGATGGGCATTTAATATTCATAATATATACTATTGTAAAAACTTCATAGACATACTATTCTATATCAGATAATATAAACGATATCGAATTGCACAAAAACACAGTTAAACAGTAAATTATTTCATCACCAATAAGTACGGTTTATTTTATTTTTAGTTATTTAATGACCAAAATATGATATCATAAAAACATCTATATTCGTTAAAATCAAGTTAAACAGTTAATTCATATTTTTTTTTCAATTAATTTATTATTTTATCTACCAAATTTTTTTATTCAGGGATTAATATTTTCAAAATTTGTAGGTATTACTGCATTTCATTATTTAGTGAATTATATCCAATTTTGGCATGATTTGGGTGTAACTTGGGAAAATCCACTTATATAATCAACTCTTATTGTAATAGTGTGCAGTGTGTAAAAACATTGCACAACCCCCCCATTATTTAAAACACCCCGATTATGTTTTCCCGGGTAATCCACCTCCTATAATGGTTGCCCGGGAGCATTAATCAAAAAAATCTTCAATATTTATTTACTATTTTTATGAATTTAAAAAAAAACTATGAAATTTTATGGTAATTCAAAAAACTTACAGGAACCAATAAAATGGACAAAATAAGAATATTATCATGGATGATAATAGCAATGAGCATTATTACAGGTTATATTAGTTATTCCACCCAGAAAGTATATTATTTTTATTTATCTGCTATTCTCATAATTATCTATTTCATTATTACTTTTTTAATTTTAACAAGAAAAACAAATGGAAACCTTTTCCGGGTTGTTAAGGGAGATTTTGATCTAAAGGAAGATATTGATGTTAATGGGAATCACAATAAAAAATTTCCAAACTTTCTTAAAGAACCCAATAACTACTCTATAATAGGAATATTTTTAATAGCATTCATTCTACATCTACCCGTCCACACTCTAATTGTTACAGGATTAAGTGTAATTTCTGCTGCTGCAGCGTTATCAGTGGTTTCTTTTAATTATTATAATGCGTTAAAAGGAGATGATAACCAAATTATCATACTGGCTAGTGCTAAAAGATATTTCTTAACAACATTATACGGGATTTTTATGTTAATGGTACTCATCGGAATCAAATATCTTCCACAATTACCAATGGTCCTTACAAATGTACCAATTGCATTTATGGCCCTTTATCTGAACATATTCATATTTGTTATGGCAATAATATTGTTTGTGCTGTTAATATCAACCACACTACGATTTCTTATTGAAGGACTTTATCTATCATTTACAGGTACAATCATGCTAGATAAGAACTGATTAGATAATAATAAACAAGGATTATAGATACGATTTTTGATTACCGGATTTGTTTTATGCCATTATTTTTAGTATGCACTTCAACTTCTAGATCAATAACCTTATTATACATGTAAAATATAGATGTATTAGAATGAAATAGGTTAAGGTAGTGAATCGTGAATTATAACAAAAAAGTGAGGAAAATTTTATGAAAAACGATTTTATTCTAGGTGTAGTTCTAATATTGATTTCAATCCTGTTGATAGGATCAGCATCAGCATCAACCATTAATAATAATATTACTACACAAAAAACAGTTACAACAGCAACAGCAGCACATTCAGTTGCAATTCCTGTAAAAACAAGTTTAAATACGTCTAAATTTCTTTTAATCGATTCGGGTGCCAATAAATTCTATTGGTTAGAACGTGGAGGACCTTTTTCATACAACTGGAAAACCTATAAAACTCCCAAAGGCTCTGTTATTATAAGTATATATTATAAAACAAACAATAACTCTTGGAATGGAACTTATAACATTACACAGGTTTCTAAAGACAAATTAAAAATAGTTTATACCAGTCCAGAAGTAAAACTTTATACAGGACATTCATCTGAAGTATGGTATACCACATCCAAGTTAACACCGGTAGAATATTATTTAAAAACAATAAAAACACAAATTAAAAACAATGGATACTTCTTTTTATAAAGTAAGTCCTATTTTTTTATTATTTTTTTTAAATTATCTAAATTTCTGAGGGTCCAATTATATTTAACAGTCTTTTTTTTGTGATAAATATTTTATTTGAATAACTGTAAAAATATCATCACAATATCCTAGTTTACAACCATAAATCTAATAATTTAAGTTGTACTGTAACTAAGGTTTATCCATTCATATAATCCTCAAAAAACATTCCGGTATAATGAATGTTTATGGTTAAAATAGATACTTTAAATAAAAACAATACCATATAATTGCTATTTATTGGTTAAAGATTAAATTTCTAGTTTAAATTCTTTATAGTTAATTTTTACTTTTTTGGATATATTTAAATAATAAAAGTTACCAACAGTAACTATATTAACATGGGTAACATTTTTTACTGTGTGCTCAATAATGAGGGAGGAGTATTAATTTCAATTTCGCAAAGAAGAGAACGTAAAACCAGTGAAATAATTGATGCTGCAGAAACAGTCTTCTTTTCAGAAGGTTTTGATAAAACAACAATGGAAAACATTGCCGCAGAACTTGAACTAACCAAACCTGCATTATATAGGTATTTCCAAAACAAAAAAGACCTTTATTATGCTGTGGTACTCCGTGGTACCCGAATTTTATCAGAAATGATGGAAAGAGAAGTAGAATTAAAAAATACAGGTCTAGAAAAAATTCTTGCAACCGGTATCGCCTACTTTAAATTTTATAAAAAGTATCCAGACTATTCACGACTTATGATAATTCCAAAAACGGAAAATGAAATAAGTGAAGATTGTATAAATCTCCAGAAATTAGCAGAATATGATAAAAACCATTTAAAGATCATGTGTGACGCAATAGAAATAGGAAAACAAGATAAAACTATAAGGGACGATATTGATACCTTCATGACAGCAATGTACTTGGCTGAATCTACCACAGCTATAATCCTATTATCCGAAAGATTGGATGAATCTTTTAAAACTCTAAATAAAAATGGTGAAGAATTTATACATCATTCATTAATGTTAATGAGAAATTCACTCGAAAACAAAAAAATAACCGGAGATTAATTATGAAGATAGCAGTTTTAAATGGAAGTCCAAAGGGTGAATTAAGTGTAACCGTCCAGTACATTAAATTTATACAAAAAAGTTTTCCAGAACATGAACTTAATATAATAAACATTTCACAAATGATAAAAAAAATTGAAAATAATAAAGATTATTTTCAAGAAGTTATTGAAAACATAAACAGTTCTGATGCAATAATTTGGGCCTTTCCCCTCTATGTTTTTTTGGTTGCATCCCAATATAAAAGATTCATAGAACTCATAACAGAAAATAACATAGAACATATTTTCAAAAATAAATACACATGCGTACTAACAACCTCAATCAACTTCTACGACCACACAGCCCATAATTACATGCATGCTGTTTGTGATGATCTTAACATGAAATATTTAGGATTTTACTCCGCAGAAATGATGGATCTACTAGATGAAAATAAAAGAAAAAATCTGACAACCTTTTCTCAAAACTTCTTTGAGGATATAAAATCCAATGTAACTACTTCAAAGTGTTACATCCCCATAAATTTCCAAAAATTTAGTTATGATCCCTCCATTAATCACAGGAAGATAGATTACAATAATAAGAAATTAGTAATAGTTTCAGATTCAACAAGTGATAATTCAAACCTATCATTGATGGTTGAAAAGTTTAAGAGTAGTTTTAACGGCATTATAGCCTCATATAATCTAAACGATATAGATATTAAGGGCGGTTGCCTTGGATGTTTGGAATGCAGTTATAATAATGTGTGTATATATGAAGGAAAAGATGGATTCGTTGATTTTTATAATGATTTAATCAATTTTGATATCGTAATATTTGCTGGATCATTAAAGGACCGTTATCTCTCAAGTAATTGGAAACAATTCTTTGATAGGGGATTTTTTTACAACCATGTTCCAATATTCAAAGGTAAACAGATAGGTTTTATACTCTCTGGCGCACTGAATCAAAATACAAATCTAAAAGAAATTCTAGGAGGATACTGTGAATGGCAGCATTCTAATCTTGTTGACTTTGTAACAGATGAAATTGGGGATTCGAATGTTATTGACCAAAAAATTGAAACCCTTGCAAGACAGGTGATAAGGGCAGCAGAATCCAATTATATTAGACCTCCAACTTTTCTTGGTGTTGGTGGAGCTAAAATCTTCAGGGATGCAATTTATGGTAGTATGAGATTCCCATTTCAGGCAGATCATAAATATTACAAGAAAAATGGATTGTACAATTTCCCCCAGAAAGATATTAAAACACGGATACAAACCATGACATTGATACTCTTAACTAAAATACCAAGTATGAGAAGGGAAATTTATCATAAACGAATTAAAAAAGAGATGATTAAACCATTTGAAGATCTTTTAATCTAGGATCGTTTTTATTTTTATTTTTTTATGATCAATAATATAATTCTAAATATTTTAAATTCATTATATCTACATATTTCGGTTTTGAGTGGTTTATAAAAATAAAAAAAAATAATTTAGAATTAATTTTGTTTGATTTGTTGATTATTTTCGTATTAAGACATTTGTTGTTAGTGTTTTACCATCCACCGTTGCTGATACAGTTGCAACCCCTAGAGTTGTGAGATTTATTAATAAAGACGTTGCTTTTCCTCCGATGAACTTAGTGTTTTTAATTGTTCCTTTATTGGTTTTGAAATTTGCATAACTTGTATACGGAATTGAACCTTTAGATGGATTTTCATAGACCCCGTTACTATCATATAAAAGGTTAACAGAGATATTAGAATATCCACCAACATGAATGATGGTGGGACTTCTTGTGATGCTTAATACAATCCATGGATTGTAATTAACAGTTCCTTTTTCTGAGTTAATCTGTTTGGCGATGTTAACTCATGTGTTACAGCCCCACCAATTAATTATGGCATTTACTTTTATACCATCATTGTCGATAGCACTTCCTAATTTAGCTCCAAATATTTTATTCAGCGGATCAATACTCTGGACAAATCCAGCAATATATGCTTATGGGGATATTTTAGATTTTACAATAGCAAAGATATATAATACAAAGTTCCTAGTACGGCCCGATTGGATTATAAGTAAAATCATAGATGCATCCCAAAAAATACCAATGAATACTCTGGTAACGGCATTATTTACATTCTACAATAAGGGAAAATGCATCACGTCCAATAAGTGATATACAGGGATATAACTGCTGTTTTAAATACGAACTCTCAGGGATATATGTTATATGCTTATTCATATGCTCCAGCTAACGATTTGACATTCCCTTCAAAACTTCAAAGAACATTTAATACTAGAATAGTTCCTACAAGAAACTTTGTTAATAAAAATCCTAATTTATTACCTTCAAATTTAGCAAATCCTACTAGTATAAGTGGAATAAGTGTTTGGGGTTCACAAGGACAAGTAACACCAAGTTTTGAAACAGGGGTTAAATTAACATCAAACTATAACGGAAATCAAAATATCCAATTATTCTCTGCAAACAATTTAAATATTAATTTACAACCAAATGTTATTTACAATGCAATGATGGAATTAGAGTTTAGTTCTAATTTGAATTGGAATAACCAAATAGAACTCTATTTAGAATATTATAACAGTCAAGGTATAGAGTTAGGGAGTTATGCTGATATCATAAATCCAAGCACATAACCTTCTCTGATAGCTACAGCACTTGAAGATAAGAACATTTTCATCATAGCACATGGAAATACCAAAGGATAGCCAACCTATTGGTTAAATGTCTATGGACATTATGTTTATCCTGTAGGTATAACATTTAAACAGGACAGTTCAAAATAGCAGATCCAACCAAAGGAGTTATAATCTATTCAGAGACAGAAATTGAAAATGGTTTAAAACTCATTGTAGGTCAGAAATCTTATCTATTCTTCAAAGTAGACAGATAAAGAAGGTTTCAAACTCATAGTACTTGGATAGAGGAATAATCGAATACAACATGGAGAAATTCAATGAAGGAATGCTGTTGAATAGTCAACCTGCATTGATTGTTATTTCAAAAATAATGATTACTATTCCACATTTTTTGGTTTTCAAACTGCATTCAATATATTTTAATGACGGTTAATTATATCATTCTTGATTAACTATAGTTATATAATGGATTTGTTTTTAAGATTTAGGAGGATATAAAAAAATGAGCGTAAAAGAAGATATACGGACACAGATAATTGGGGCATTGGCACATGCTAAGTTTCCAATAGATACTCCTGATACACTTTTAGGATCCTTTCCAGATGGTGCGCAAACCACATGCAAATCTGGTGATGTTGTATTAACAGCCGGGGATGCTGGTAAAGTCCTTAAACCTGATGACTTCCCATTTAAATCAGCTGAAGAAGTTGCAAAAGTAATAGTGGATAGGGCAGGTTTATAAACTTACCTTAATATTTTTATTTTATTAAAATGAAAGCATAATCTCCCTGTATCGTTGCTATATGTATAAGAATTGCCATTAAAACAATTATTATTAAAATTATTCCTAAAATTATATAAACTGATTTTGGAACTTTCATTCGTTACTCCACTTTTTGAAATATAAACTAATTTTGATCTAAAAAAAGGATATATTTCTAAAAAATAGGAAAAATTAATTAGGATTATCCTATTTGTTTAACTGCCATTTCAATATCTGATGCATGGACAGTTACTCTTCCAGCGTGTTTTGCAAGTAACACGGCTTTTGTAGATATATCTTCTCCACACTGTTCTAAAGCTTTTCCTAATGCTTCTTTTGCATCTTCACTTACTCTGGGTGCACCGGCATTTTTTATTATTCTTCCTATTGGGGCTATTGGTAGTTCAGTCATATTTTATCACCATTATATGTTTTATAGTCCCGTTTATTTAAATACATCGAATTTTAATGGATTTCCATAACGATCTACACGTTTTATTAAGAATTCGCGACGAAAATCACCAAAAATTAGTCATACAAGTTTCAGTGTAAAAATAGTAATATTTTGGGATCCTAAAAAATGGTGAAAATGTTTTTACATCATTGAAGTAACATTGTTCAGACTTTTTTGTGCGATAATAAGTTGTGCTTGAGCAGTGGTCATTTTTTTCAGTTATTACACTGTGTGGTTGGTCTGTTGATAATACACTGTCTACATTAGATAGTGTGGTGTTAGTTTTTTCGAGTTGTAGCTGAGCATTTAGATATGCAGATTTTAAATTGGTATTTTTTGAGCTATATACAGTAGTTTCAAGAGCTTGATACTTGTTTTCTAAAGAATCATAAAATGTTGTTAAGCTGTTAAGTTGATTATAATCTTAACTAGTTCCATGGAAATTTATATCTTCAATAAATTCAAATTGTTCCATCATTGATCTAAAACTAATAGCGAACTCTTCTCGTTTAAAAACATAACCTCCTCATGATCATTGAATACTTCAGGATGATACAACTCACCAAAACGTCCATAAGATGCTCCTTGACTAAATCTCATAAATATCAACCCTCCATTTTATTTTGAAGTAAACATATGAAAATTAGAATATATCCATATTGAGATAGAGATCAGTTGAGAACTTATATAAAAAAATAGTGTATATGTAACCCTTCCCTGGAGCATATATGGACTATTTTGTCTTAAAATTAGATCTAAAAATAGACCTATTTTTAGGTATATTTTCAGTTATAATTAAATCTATTATACTCAACATGATTCAAAAATGTAAAATTAAATTCTAAATAAAAATAACATATATATTATGAAATTTACTATTATTATTAATATATGTTATATTCAATAATAATTTATTATAATTTGATTAAGGATTGTGAACATAAATTATAATATCCTAACCGAAGGAGAATACACTAAATGATAATTTGTATTAATATTTCTTTAAAAAATTACTCAACATATGAGGTGAAATAATATGGAAACTTTAGAAGCTATTAAAACCCGCCGAAGCATTCGTCAGTACAAACAAGAAATAATATCTAATGATATTCTGAAAGAACTTTTAACGGCTGGTATGAGTGGACCGACTGCTGGAAATAAACCATGGAAGTTTATTGTAATAAATGATCCAGAAAAAATTCGAGAAGTAGCTAACGCAGATTCTGGAGCCAATTTGGCTTCTAATGTTCCATTAGCTATCTTAGTTTGTGGTGATATGGAAAGATACCAAGATATTTCACAGAGATATTGGGTGATTGATAGTTCTATTGCGGCCCAGAATATATTATTGGCTGCCCATAGTAAAGGTTTAGGAGCAGTATGGAGTGGTGTTTATCCTACGGAAGAACGAATAAATGGGTTAAAATCCCTATTCGAACTACCTGAAAATATTAAACCATTAGTTCTAATCATTATAGGTTATCCCACAGAACATTTACCTGTTGTAGATCGATATGATGCCTCCAGAGTGTATTATAACACTTTTGAAATCGAAAATAAATAAAAATGGTTATTGTTTTAAAATAGTATACAGTTAAATTTCAAATATAGAATTTTTAATACCTAAAAATTTAATAATTTAAATTATTATTTTTTACAAAAAGTATTCGAAATGGGCAGATGCAATAATCTACCCGTTTGTAATTAGTGTTCCTGTAACGTGATGAAATGATCCGGGTAAATATGGCACCTTATTGTATCAGCTATTTTTTTTTAATATTATTATTTACCTATAGTTTTATCTTTAATTATTATCCACGTTTTACATTTAGGACAATAAAATTCAATTTTTAATACAAGTTTAGAATTAATACGTTTATATTGGCGATAGGTGTTCATAGAACCATTAAAGCCACATTTAGGACATTTCTTTTGTTCACTCAATTTTATTCACTAATTAATTAGACCTTCAAATGTAATAGTTAAATGTTCTAAATTATTACTAAAGTCTTAAAAATAGAATAGTTTTATTTCGTTATATCGAATATTATAAACAAACGGAGTACTGATAAATTGTACATCTTTATATATCTGCGGATCGTTTATTGGTGTTTTATTTGTCAAATTTAATGGTTTGGAATTGTTAATCTTAATAGTTGATGTTATTGTTTTTAATCCAGTTGTTGTATTGGTTTGAACTTTGATTCATGATATATGGGTTGTATTAGCATGTGATGGTGCTGCCGCAGATCCAGAACCATCATAAAAAATGCAAACCAGAATATTATCATACCTAATCCGGTACAATATTTAGAAGTAATCATTTATCCACCCCCAAATCTCTTTAAATTCTAAATCTATAATAATTCAAGTTTTTTTTAACTCCAGTCACACTTAATTGATTTATAAGTAATTAAAAACCCCAAATAATCGTTATTTAGAGAAATAATTACATAAATTTCGTAAAGTCGTTAAGTGTTGACACCCATAACAATATCACAAGTTGTTATTATTAAAATTTGTTAAATCATTTATAAAAAAAAGGTTCAAAAAAACATATTATAATCCTTAAATATTAAACTTCATTCGAATTATCGTTCAACTTATAATATTAAATCTATTTTGGAGGTTTATTATGGTTTAATAATTAAAAAAAATTAAAAAGGATCCTATTAATCGATATGTTGTGATAATCCTAAAGTTTAGAATTTTAAGACGATCTGGGTACAATGCTTGACAAATCTGTCCAATGTTTCATCAAAATCCAAATAGGTACGTCCCATATATTTTTCGATACATATAGTGAACAGGAATGAAGATATGCTTAATCCAAATACTTTGTAATCTATATTGGGATTTCCAATCTTATTTTTTAAATAGACATCTATAAAATCCACAGTATTTTCCATGGTAGATTCAAGTACTTCATTTGGTTCATTGATAGATAAATTAAAAAATTCGAAGTTATCCAAATATCCTCTTGCCAAATTTCTTATATAATGGTCTAAAAATTCTTCAGGATTATCAAAATCTTTATCAACAAAAACAGTTTTCTCAAGGTCTTCCTTAAACTTTTCAGCATTACTTAATAAAACCATGTTATAAAGATTTTTTTTAGTTTTAAATCTACGGAATAATGTTTTCTCGCTAAAACCCGCCTCTTCCGCTATAATCATAGTAGTAGCACCCTTATATCCTTTTTGTGCAAACATTTTTAGGGCAGCATTTAAAATCTTTTGTTCAGTTGTATTATTCATATATATCTCTCAAAACACTTTTCATAAATTATTTTATGTATAAAAACAGTTTTTAACCTTTATTATCTACTAAATTGGATATATAAAAATTACTATTTAATAGTTATGTAATTGATAAAAACAAACCAACCATTCAAGTAATCTTTTACAGGATTTTATGTCTTATTGACATATATCTACTAAAAAGAAAGATAAAATCACATTTATTTTTTTTTTGTTATCTTTTCGTTATTTTTAAGTTATTGTCTAAAAAAAATTCCCCTTAAATTGTATAATTCGTGACAATCATCACACATATAATCTAAATAATATATAAAATTGTTATCATTGTCACAAAAATCTCAATATTTGGGATAACTTTATAAGGGTTAAATTTTACATTAAAACTATAAAGTGATTATTACTTGGAGGAGAAATTAAATGGCTAAAAAATTTTGGATCTTAATGCTGGTTATGTGTTTCATTAGTTTAGGAGCAGCAAATGCATTCCAAACAGGCCCAGTAACACAATATAAGTTTGGAACACTTAAAAGTGGAAACCATGAAAATTATCAGTCTGCCTTTGATAATTACAACGAAGATTCTAATAAAAATGCCATTGATACAAATGTGAAAGGTTTAATCAAAAAATTTGAAAGCCACATAGTCATGGCTCCTGTTGTAGGAACTAAAGGAGGTACAGTGCAATTAAACGCTTCATTGATAAATAATCAGAACGGCAAAGGAATTCCAAAACAGGAAGTAAGCTTCTATGGACCTGATGGAAATATAATAGGTGAAGCCATGACCAATAATGAGGGAATAGCAATGTTTAATTACACAATCACACAATCACCGGATAAATATTCCTTGAAAGCTTTTTACAACGGATCAATCAGGTATTATCCAACAGATGCTGTAACATCGTTAGAAGTTACTAGATGGAATTTAACACTCCATGCAGATGATATAAATTGCAAATATGGAGACACTGTTCCTGTAAATGTAACCCTTATTAATTCTACTAACAAAGCCCCAATTGTAGGTAAAATGGTAAATTTAAGGCTCAGTGATGGCACGTTTATTAATCAGGGAATAACAAACAATAACGGTCAGTTTATCTATAACTACACAGTTTCTAACCGTCCTGGTGAAAATTTATTAGAGGCAACCGTTAATAAAGATCCTGAATACAATTATAAAGTTTATTACTTCGAATTAAATGTAAATAAATCTACTTCAAAGCTCATAACTGATAATATAGCATGTACAAGGGGCAATGTATGCAAATTAAAAGCTAATCTCTCTACTGAAACAAATAAACCATTATCCAATGAAACAATTACGTTTTATAACAATGGGACCAAAATTGGGGAAAATAAAACCGATAGCAATGGCCAAGTATCATATTCCTATGTCTGCGATGTAATTGGGGGAAATTATCCTATAACAGCACAATACGGTGGAAACGATTATTCCAGCCCCATAAGTTCTGTTCTACAACTACATATTTACAATTGGAAGACTGTACTGAAAATATCTAATATGACTGCAAAGCCTGGTGAAATTGTGAAAATAACAGCCAAATTAACCAAAGGCATTACCGGAGAACCATTAGCCAATAAAGAAGTTGATTTTAATGATTACAATTCAGATTATATTGATTCAAACATAACCAACAGCAATGGAGAAGCACAAATCGAATACAAAGTACCTCTACAATCAAAAAATTACAGGGTTTCAGCACATTTTAATGCCGAAAAAGAGTACAGTTGTAGTGATATTGCAGCATACATCCTTGTAACTGATAACACATCCATAACCAAATTGGATATGTCAAAAACTGAAATATTTGGAGATAATAACATATTGAAAATAGTTGCTTGAGATCAATTTTTTTTGATAAACATAGCACAACAGAAAGAACTAATAACTATTATTTGAACATAAATAGGAAAATGGAGCCACAAAATATGTTATTTAAACTTAAAGATGAATTTGACAATAAATACAATGACATACTACTCATTAACGACGATCTTTCGAAAACTGAATACAATAAAGTTTACGATGAAATATTTAAATTAAATACTAAGATGATGAAACAACTAATTAAATTGAGAAAAGACTGTCATCTCATAGAACCCAAGATGTAAACAGTGCTATATTGTAATAATGCACTTTAAAACTGTTCTTTGGTAATATTAAAAAAAAGAAAAAAATTTAATTGGATCCTTAACTGATTTTAAGGCTGCTGATTATGATATCAAAATTGGTTTTGACACTGTTAAATTCTTTAACCGGGGCAATTAAATCCAAAGAATAAGTTTTATTGTTTTTTACTATGTCTATTTCTTGATTTTCCATTGTTTCGGTGTACATATCCTTATTATTAATGGTGTATAATGTATCATACGCTCGGATACCGTTTAAGGTAATCATTTTCTTTGATAGTACTTTAAAACCAGTTGGATATGTTGAAGTTTCAATTAAGTACATTGCTTCAGCATCTGACATACCGGAAGGATTTGACATTATCTGCATAATGGCTTGTGGTGCATTTTGACCAATTTCCTTAGGATTCAAAACAAATATGAGATTTGTGCCATCTTGAGTCTGTTTTTCTGTAACCCATGTTGCAGGATAATTGAAGGTTACACCATAAGCTGTAACAGTCTTTGTGGTCACAATAGTTGTGAATTTAGTTGAACATACTGTTATCCCATTTCCAGCCAGATCTTTTACGCTGTTAGTATGGAGTATTATAGTGTACTGTGTTCCGTGTGCTAATAACGATGCTGGTGTGATATTTAATGTACTACCAGATATGGTTGAATTAAATGGTATTGCAACTCCTTTACTATTTATAAATTGTATCCCAGAACTATTACCATATTCAATTGATCTGTTGAATTTGATCTGTATAACCTTCTTGGTTGGAATGTTAACTGCGTTATTACTAGGATTTGAACTTATCACAATAGGCCTTGTAATAGTTGTGAAGTTAGTTGAATATAGAGTCATTCCAATGCCAGATATGTCTGTGACACTGCTTCCGTGTAGGATAATATCATAATTTTCACCATATGCAAGATTAGAGTGAGCTATAAAAAGTACATTACCGTTTACAGTTGCAGCAAATGGTACACTAACTCCTTTGCCGGTTTTAAATTCAATCCATGGATTTGATCCTAATTTAATAGGTTCTGTAAATGTGATATTAATGGTTTTGTTGATTGGAACATTTACTGCGTTGTGTGCTGGATCTGTTGTATTTACAGTTGGTCTGGTAACATTAGCTTTTACCATATTTATGTTTTGAGTGACAACATTAGATGAAACTAAAGTTCCCGAAACTCCAGAACTACCTGATGATGCATTTGTACTAATAGCAGCCACGGGAGCAGCTGAAACATTTCCAATTCCTGATGAAAAAATAATAAACAAAGCAAATATTACCGCTGCAAACATTATTATATTACTGCTTTTAATTTTCCATTCTTTAATTAAAGCCTTATTTTGTATTAAAATATCTACAAACCCCCTCAGATTTTTTTTTAATCTACTCATATACTGTAATTAATTATTATTATAAAGTAACATAAAATTCAGTTATTATATTTGTTATACTTAAATCTTGTCAAATCCCAAACAATTCACAAAAATTTATTGGGATATTATGGGCCTAAAACCATTTAATTTCCAGGTTTCATAAAAAAAATGGAAAAATAAGCTTTAAATTTAGTAAATTAGATTTTTTTGATCTGTAAATAAATATTTAATTTAAAAAAAATAAGAATACTATGTTATGGTTTACTCTTTTATTTGGTATTACAAGAAGAATAGGATTAATTCTTGTGCAATAGCTTCTGGATCACGAGTGTTCTGAGGTGAGTCATGATCTAATTCTTTAAGTTCCACGCGATTAACATTAGGTAATACTCCTTTAAGTGCATCTAAACTATGTTTCAAGAATAATGAACTCTTACTACCTCCAATTAATAATACTTCGGCAGATATCTTTTTATAATTGTCGAGTTTTCCTTCAGTTTCATTTACAAGTAAATTATCATAGTGCCTTGTAGGCAGCAGATCCTTGAGTAGGACATCATCACCATTAACATATTTACTGTCAGATCTCAATATCATCCTGAAAATTAGTTTCCATATGAAACGTGGCAGATAATATATTGGAGAAGGTGGTTTTTCTTCAGGATTTATCTTTGTTATTACTTCCAAACCTGTAACCATTCCAGATGTTAAGTTACCTTCATCAATCTCATTATCAACACGTTGATTTATTTCGTTAAATTTATCCATCTCATATTTATTAACGTAGACCAGAGGTTCATATAATGCAATCTTATCGATATTTCCTAATGTAAGGGATGATTGAAGGATGATTAAAGCACCAGATGAAGCCCCAAAGAGGAAATGGGCACCTGTTTTTTTAAGTAATGCATCAATGTCTTCAACCTCTTTTTGTAAATCATAATTATCCCCAAATGGTCCGCTTAATCCACGTCCACGCCTATCAGGAATATATATGGTAAATAAGTCTGATAATTCATTAGCAAGTCCCATAAAATGTTGTGATGATCCTATATCTCCATGCATCAGAATAAGACCCGGTCCACTGCCCATCTGTCTATAACCAATGATTGTTCCATCTTTTGATGTTACTGTACTCTTGGTGTACAGTCTGTTGGTGAAAAATTTACGCACAACCATTGCAACTTCTTCAGGACTTCCATTATTCTGTGCAGAATTGTGATTAAGCCCTTCAAGCTCTACATTATTCAAATTGGGCAATATTTCATTCAATGTGTTTATACTATCTTTTAAAAGATCCGAGGGTTTACTACCGCACAACAATAAAACTTCAGCAGATGTATCTTTGAAACTATCAAGTATGCCCTTTGTTTCATTTACCAGTTTAGCATCGTATTTAATTGTGAGCATAACGTCTTTGATCTTGATATTATTCTCTTTAGCTCTCAGGTCATCTATTTTTAATATTAATCCAAAACTTAATTTAGTTAAAGAATCTGGCAATTTATAAAGTAATGATGGCTGATTATCAACAATATCTGATATGTTTATAAGAGCCTCTGCATTTTTACCTTCAGAAACTTCATTATTAAAATTCTCAATAGTATTGTTAAATTTCTGCATCTCAGAATCATTAACATATACGAGTGGTTCATGGAGGACAATTTTATGGACTGACGGTAATGTTAGTGATGATTTAAGTAGTATGGTAGCACCGGTCGAATCTCCAAAGAAAAAGTCTGCACCTGTTTTGGTGATTAATGCATCTAAATCTTCAATTTCCAGTTCTAATCCATAATTATTGCCGAATGGTCCGCTTAATCCACGTCCACGTCTGTCTGGTATGTAGACTGTGAATTTTTTTGAAAGTTCTGAGCCAAGCTTCATAATGTTCTGGGAAGAACTTAATGGCCCATGTATCATTATAAGACCTGGACCCTCACCCATTTGGCGATAACTAATTTTTGTTCCGTCTTTAGAAAGTACAGAGCCAGTTATGTATCCTCTTGTATTGCTCATTTTATATCCCCTTACCTTTTTAAAATGATTAAATTTAACAGATATTCTGATAAATAAATATGATTATCTCTAAAAAATTCAATAAAATATAAAACTATCCTATCTTAAGATAATTTTTATTAATAGTTCTTTTTAGTCTATATGGATATTAATTAGTATACCATTTGTAACTTAATGTATTCTGACCCAAGATTATATTATAATTTGAGGATAAAATTACGATGTTTAAATAAGTATAAATAAATTTCTTAGGAATCAACCAATATTATTTTTTTAAACGATTAAAACATATTTTAGATTTTCAACGATACTAATTAGAATATTCTGATCCTGTATTCTAAGATTTAAGATAATTCATCATAAAATCAAAGTATTTATTCCAAAGTTTCAGGGTATACTAATGAATATGTTTTATATTAACATTGAATATTAGTAAAAAAATAGAAAAAAATAAAAGGTTTTAATCAACCTTTTTAAGCTATTACATCTAATGGAATTTCTTTTAAAAGGACAGGCGATGAACTGGTTCTAACCTCTTTATAAGTTCCAGTATCGTACCCTTCATTTATAACATCCTTTGGATCGTGTCTGGTGCTAATTGTAATTTTACCCGTGTACGATACTGTAGTATTGTTAATGTTCTCTGTTCCTTTGGATGTGCCTGTTGTAACCATTCCAGTTTCTGTTCCCTGTGAATTACGACTGAATACTTGGGATATTACGCTGGTACGCGTATTTCCATTGGTATATAGAACATTGTTGGTATCTGTTTCTTTTACAGTTCTGTAAGCTCCATCAAATACTTTGTAATTAAATATGCTTGTTATTTTAGATTTTCCAATAAGTGTACCATTAAGATAGAAATTTATGTTTGATACACCATTATTGGCTATTTGCTGGCCGTGTACATAGTAAAGTGGTAGAATTCCTGTTCCTGAAAATGTTATATTACCATCTTTACCATTCATTTTCATAACCATCTGGTTATTGCCTAGAAAAATGTTTTCATTTTCTATTCCAAGACCATCTGAACTAGACAATCTATTAATCATCGTTTCTAAGATGTTATTGTAATAGTTAATTGTTGAATAGGTGTTGACTCCTTGATTATCTTGACCTGTTTCCTTTAATGTTACATATTGCCCATATCCAAAGGCACCGTCTTTAATTGATGATGATACCGATGTTTTCAAAGTTGATTGAACATTACTAGGTGTTATTGTAATGTTCTTACCATCAGAAGAAAAATTAACTGTTACTGCTGCAGAAACTGCTCCGCATAAAATAATAGCAAATACAAATGTACAAATAATAATCTTACCCTTATCCATAATATCTATCATTAAACCGCCCCCCATATAATTTGGTTAAATCAATTAATAATGATTCATAATAACATATTTATTATATTTTTCTATAAGAACTATGTAAAAACCAACATAACACGAAATCCGGATAATGAACAGATCAAAAGGGTTACCAATTAAACATAGTGATAATGATACAAAAATTAAATAATAATACAGGCTTATTTTATGGATAAATAAAAAATAGTATGAATAAACTATCAAAAGAAATTATTTTACTAAGAAGTACTAGGATATGAAAAGTAAAATATTAAAAAAAAGTTAAAG
>Ga0224559_1000279_pt1 | contig 35862 bp, 32 predicted proteins | sample 714S33034metaG_FD_180676 | JGI IMG/M metagenome (GOLD analysis project Ga0224559, IMG submission 180676) | Peat soil microbial communities from Stordalen Mire, Sweden - 717 S3 30-34 | ecosystem: Environmental > Terrestrial > Soil > Wetlands > Peat | place: Sweden: Norrbotten County, Stordalen... | reverse complement strand
AACCCGTGCTCGGTGCCGTCCTTGATGTCGTAGATCATCTTCACCAGGGCGGTGTCGCTGGGGTCGATGTCCGGCCGGACCGCGTGAAACTCCAGGCCCAGAGGCTTTATTTTCTGCTCATAGACCGCGGGCAGCGCCATCACCGGCACATGCCCCCGCCGTTTCAGCTCCAGGGCAATGGAGATGAGTGGATTGGTGTCGCCATAGGTGCCGATGTTCGTGAGAACGATGCGCAAATGAAAGTCCTCGGGGCTTGGAAAGCCCGCCCTTATGAGGGTAATGCACAAGGGGCTTGGATTGGCCGGACCAATTCATTCTTCCGTGGCCGCAAGATGGTATTCTTCGTCTGATATATAGGGAGATTTCATGTCAAGCCAGCGATTCCGTTTTTTGAGTTCTGCTTTTCTTGCCGCCGCCATGCTCTGCGGCCTGCTTGCCACCCCGGCCCTGCTAGGCGCGCAAAAGCCTTACCACATTGTTGACCGCTGGAAAGTGGGTGGCGATGGCTGGTGGGACGCTCTCACCGCCGATCCCCAGGGACATCGGCTCTATCTCACCCACGGCGTCCGCGTCGATGTGCTGGACACGCAGACAGGCAAGCTCGTTGGCGGCATTACCGGCCTGCATGGCACGCACGGCGTTGCCCTGGACGACGCCGGAAAATTCGGCTACATCTCCGACGGCGGCGGCAATGCGGTGGTGGTCTTTGACCGCGCGACGCTGGCCACGGTGGCCACGATTCCTGCCGGAACCAACCCCGACGCCATCATTTTCGAGCCGGCCACGCAAACCGTCTGGGCCTTCAACGGGCGCAGCAAGGACGTGACCGTGATCAGCGCTGCCACACGCGCGGTTGTCGCCACCATTCCGCTTCCCGGCAAGCCGGAGTTCGCCGTTGTCGATGGCAAGGGAATGGTCTTCGACAACATCGAAGACAAAAATGAGATTGTCCGCATTGACGCCAGGACCAACAAGCTCGCCGGCGAGTGGCTGCTGGCTGGCTGCGAATCGCCCTCCGGCCTCGCCTTGGACATTGCCGGTGGACGGCTCTTCTCGGCCTGCGACGGCAAGAAGATGGCGGTGACCGACGCGAAGACTGGCAAATCGCTGGCAACAGCCGCAGTTGGAGAAGGCCCCGACGGCGCAGCGTGGGATGCCGCGCACAAGCTGGCCTTTTCGCCAAACGGCGGCAGCGGAACGCTCACCGTGATTGACGGCTCGGCCCCCGGCTATCCGGCCATTGAGGAGTTGGCAACCCAGCGTGGCGCGCGCACCATGGACTACGACCCAGCCACCGACCGCATCTACCTGGTGACCGCCGAGACCGGCCCCCGGCCCGCGTCCACGGCCGACAATCCGCACCCCCGCCCGGCCCTCGTTCCAGGCAGCTTTGTGGTGCTGGTTATCGGCAGATAAGGCATCTTCCAGAACTCGCGAACAAATACGGCCTCCCTGTCTTGTTTTTGAGACAGGGAGGCCGTGCCCTTTCAAAGCGACTGTCTATTTTGGGCACTGAAGAGAAATCTCTTGCGAAAAGCAGGGGCTTGGGTGGATGATTTTGTTGCCAATCTTTGACAGTTTTGTAGGTTTTGAATCGTAAGGAGAGAATTCGTGCGCAGAAATATTCTCGCGGTTTTGTTTTTGGCAATTTGCCCCGTGCTCTTTGCCCAGCAGACACTTAACAATAACTCCGTCATCAAGCTGGTCAAGGCCGGTCTGTCGGACGATTTGATTGTTTCGACCATCAACGGTTCGGCCGGAACCTACGACACCTCGGTCGATGGGATCATCGCACTGAAGACTGCCGGCGCTAGCGACAAAGTGGTTGCGGCGATTGTGACGAAGGCCACCGCCCCTGCGCCGGCTTTTGCAGCTCTATCAGCCCCGGCTGCGGCGTCAGCTCTTCCCGCAGGCATTGACGAAGTGGGCGTTTATTACAAGGACAAGACCGGCGCCTGGGTAGCGCTCATGCCGGAGATTGTGAATTTCAAGACCGGCGGCGTGTTGAAGAGCATGATGACAGACGGACTTGTCAAGGGCGACCTGAATGGTCATATCCAGGGCGCTCACGCCAGAACCTTCACGACGTTGCCCGTTGTGTTCGCGGTTTATGTCCCAGAGGGGACCGCCATCACCGAGTACCAGTTGTTGCGTCTTCGGCCCAACAGCAGTTCACGCGAGTTCCGTTCCGTGACAGGAGGCGTGATGCATGTTTCCGGTGGCGCGACTCGCGACTCAATCGAGTTTCAGCCCACGAAGATCATGCCCCGCCTTTACCAGGTCACCCTGGATGCCAGCAGCGGAAAAGGGGAGTACGGGCTGCTTCCGCCGGGGGCGGTCGGAAGCTCAAACATGGGGAGCAGCGGCAAGATTTACTCTGTTAGCGTCACAGAGTAGCTTGAGCGCACCTGCGGCCGGGGGCCTTGGGATGCACATCATTCTTTGAATGCAGACAAGCCGACAGGCCTGTCCCAGAGTGCTGGGGGGCCTGTCGGCGTTTTAATCCTGAGGTGGCTGCCAATCCGCTCTCATGGCTCGGATGATAGGGTATTCCTGACGGTATCTCATGAATAGACGCACGCGCAGAACGCTCTGGGTTGTGGCCGCGGTCCTGATTCTTTTGGCCGTGGCCATCTTCCTGCGCTCCAAGGCTCCGCCGGAGGCCGCGCGCCTCTTGCCCGAGTCCGACGGCATCATTTACTTCAATCTCAGGCCGGTGCGCGCCTTCTTCCATAAGGATCTGAAGCCGCCGGAGCGCGTGCCGGAGTACCAGCAGTTCATTGATGCCATCGGCATCGACCCGGAGCGCGACCTGGACGAGGCAGCCATCGCGCTGCACCGCATGCCGGACCCGAACGGTCCCAATGGCCCGGTTGCCTATTCGATGGTGCTGGTGGGCAAGATTACCGGCCAGCGGTTCAACGCCTGGCTTGCGGTCCACGCCGCGAGCCGCGAGTCCTACGCCGGCCACACCGTCTACTCGATTCCTTCCGAGGGCCGCACGGTGCGCGTGGCGCAGATCGGCTACGACATGGTGGCCGTCTCCAACACGCCCACCCCCGAGCAGATTCACTCCATCATCGACCGCCATCGCAGCGCCGCGTTGCCCTTTGCCGGCTCCACGCTGCTGAGGCGGCACTACCACGACGTGCCGCTGCTCTCGCTGGCATGGGGCGTGGGCCAAATCGGCCTGCCTTTCTCTGAAAGCGGGGCCATCAAGGTCCTGGGGCTTTCACTGCCGCTGGAATCCGACTCGACGATTATCGCCAGCCTGCGCTGGACGGGCACACTGCACCTCAGGATTGAGGAAATCGCTCCCAGTGAAGAGGTAGCAAGCCGCCAGGCCGCTGCGCTGGCCACGCTGGTTACCCTGGCCCGCGGCTTCACCATCCCGCTGGCGGATAATGCCGCCAACAAGGGCCTGAAAGAGATGCTTGGAACAGCCGAGATTACGCAGAAACACGACCGGGTGGTGGTCACGGCTACTATAGATCGTTCGCTTTTCAGCGAGACGGCTGCGGAGCAGAACGTCCCGCCGGATGGCTCCAGCGCAGTCAAGTAGGCCGATCGCCGCAGCGAAGATAGCGGAGAACAGCGAAGTTAGCACAGTTAGCGGAGTTGGCGAAACTAGGTCTCTGACAGCATATTTATGTTTCATTGGGTAGAGAAGCGCGGGTTGGGAAACCCGCGCTACAGCCGGTCTGGAGACCGGCGCTACATTTCAGATGAATACATCTTCATGTTGTCAGAAACCTGGACAGAGAGGCTGACGCTGGCGCTCTAACTCCGCCAACACGCGCGCCAGCGCGGCTAACTCCGCGAACTCCGCTCTTACCGCCCCTTCAATCCCAGCGCCTCGACCACTGCCGGATCGACCTTCGCAGGCTGGCCGTCTTCTTTCCACACCACGCCGAAGCCGCCGCGATAGTCCCACATCGTCCAGCCGATGCCGTCGGCCTCGAGCGCTGTGCGCATATCGTGAATCCAATTCATGCGCGAGGCGGCATCCGCGTGCACACGGTAGACTCCAAACTCATTGCAGATCAGCGGCACGTGATTGGCCTCGGCCCAGGCCGCCGCCTCGTCGACTATCAGGCGAATGCGGTGCGCATCCCAGTGATCCAGCCAGTAGCTTTCCAGCTCCGAGCGGTCGCTGGCATCGGGAACCTGCTTCAGCAACTCCGGCATCGAACTCTCCGTCGCCGGATAGGGAATGCCATGCGTAGTACCCATCCACGCACCAGCCCAACTGGCGCCCTGATGAGTAAATTGCATTGGATCATAGGTGTGGAAGTTGTAGATCACGTTGCCGTCAGGGAGCGGACTCAAGGTCAGAAGATCATGAATGCCGGAGTAATTCGGTCCGGTTGCGATGATCGTGTTCTTCGGCGCTGCCTCGCGAATGGCCGCGGCCAGCCGCGCCTGAATGCCCGCCCAGCGATAGCGGTCGCTGACCGCCGGTTCGTTCATGATCTCGAAGAAGACCATCTCCGGATTGCGCGTCGCATAATGCGCGGCCAAACGCCGCCACAATGCAGTCGTCTGGTCCACCGCAGCGTCGCTCGTGCGCACCTGCTGCTTGTACTCTGGCTCCGGGTGAATATCGATCTGCACGGCCATGCCATCGGCCAGTATGGCATTCACAATCGTGTCCAGCCGTCCGAGAAAGTCGGCGTTGAAGCCGTCCTTGCCGACGGGGGCCTGCTCCAGCGGCACGGGATCGATGCTCAGGCGCACATTGTCGAAGCCCAACTTCGCCATCAGCGCAATGTCTCCGGCGTCGGTATAACGGCCGGTGCGCGCGGCCGAGTAGTCGCCGGCAGACTGGGCAAACCACTCCGAGGCATTGATGCCGTGCCTCAGATGCTGGGCGCGGGCAAAGGCAGTCTGCACTTCAGAGGAACGATCCTGTGCGGCGGCGGGGATGGCTACAACAAGCAAAGCGGCAAGGCAGCAGAGCGATAAACGCATTTGGTGAACTCCCATCGTGGAATCTCTAACAACATAACGATACAACCGCAGCCGGCATTCTGGCAGAGGCGCATCCCGCCCCCCAAACAGGATCGGCTCCCGATGGGGAGCCGATGCCGAATCCATGACAGCGAATGTTTTATTTTGCTTGCGCAGCGCCCTGGCTGGCGTCGCTGAAGGCAATCTGCTCGTAGGTCACGTGCAGATATTTGTGCGGATTGACGGGAACATTGTGGACGCGCACCTCATAGTGCAGATGCGGACCGGTGGCGCGGCCCGACTGGCCCACGTAACCGATCACCTGACCGCGGGTCACATGCTGGCCAGGCACAACCGCTATCGCGGAAAGATGCCCATAGACCGTCAGCAAGTCGTGGCCGTGGTCGAGCACGACCTGGCGGCCATATCCTGCGCCCATCTGGGCCCCGGTAGCTTCCCCGTCGCCCGCGGCGCGAACCGGCGTTCCATAGGGCGCTTCAATGTCGATGCCGGGGTGGAAAGCGCCTTCCCCATTGATTGGATCCTGGCGCGAACCGAAGCCCGATCCGACGCGGCCTTCCACCGGCCAAAGCGAGGGAGCGTCAGCCAGCTCTGTCCAGTCGCCGGCAAAGCTGGACGAGAGGCCGCTCTCCAGAGCTCGGGCAACCCGGCCTGACATGGCCTGGGTCCGCAGCGCATAAAACTGGTCGATGGAGAGCTTTACCTGCTGCGAGTCCACGTCGTCGGTCAGGGCCAGGCTGGTGGGCGTAGGCTCGGCCGCCGCGCTTGACGCCGCTCCCGGCTTGGCCAGCTTGTTCTGCTTCAACCCGTAGAGCGCAGTCACTTCATTTGCCAAGGCTCCCAGCGAGGCTACCTGCACGTTGCGGTCATGAGCGACCTGCGCCATCTGCTGGTAGTTTTTGCGCAGCGTCTCCCGGTCCTGGCGAACCTGGTTATAGCTTTCAGTCTTGAGCAACATGCGGGTATAGGAACCGAACAGGCCCACGATGGTGAATGTTCCCACCAGCGCGGCTGCCATAAATCCATAGACATACTTAAGCGGCAGGGAAATCTTGCGGATCTGACCGTCGTCATCTCTGGCGACAAATAGAATGTAATAGCGCTTGCGCAGCATCTTCGCCCTTCATCCCTGCTGTATACCGAACCGCACTCCGCCGTTTACAGACAAAAGCGCAAGGCAATGGGACTCTTCGGCCCCTAAACAATGAATAAAATTCTAAGTTCGCTCTTTTTGAACGATGCTTCAGACTAACAAATCGACACTGCCAGGTCAACGAATTAAATGCAGGAAGAATGCCCATCTTGTTGCAAAATCGGTGCAAAATCGCCTTTTCATGAGGGTTAGCCAGCCAGAATCTCGCCGGTTTACCCTATTCTCATAGGATGCGGATGAAACAGACCCATTTCGGAACCGAGCGCGGACGGGGCGAGCTTGCCCTGCTTGATGAGATTCGCAGGCGAGCCGTCCGCGCCGCGCTGGGCGGAGTGAGCCTGGGCATTGGAGACGACTGCGCCCTGTTGGCCCCGCGTCGCGGCGAGGAACTGGCCGTGACGACGGATTTGTCGATTGCCGGCCGCCACTTCCGCCTTGACTGGCACCAGCCGGAAGCCGTCGGCCACAGGGCTCTGGCGCGCGGCTTGAGCGACCTGGCCGCCATGGGAGCGCGTCCCGTAGCGGCCTTTCTTTCCCTGGGTTTGCCGCGTGAGCTGACCACCGCGTCGGCTCGCCGTCCCGCCTGGGTCCAGCGCTTCCTCGACGGCCTGATGGCCCTGGCAGAGCTCCACAAGACGCCGCTGGCTGGCGGCGACCTGGCCGAATCTCCTGTGGCCGTGGCCGACATCATTCTCGTCGGCGCTGTTCCCCGTGGCCGTGCCCTGCTCCGCTCCGGCGCAAAGCCGGGCGACCTGCTCTATGTTACCGGCGCTCTGGGCGGAGCTGCTGCTGGGCTTGCCCGCCTGGCGGAACTGGCCTCGCCCGGCGGCGCGAACCCGCCGCGCATTCCCAAAAGGCTTGAGGCGCTGCTGGCCCCGCACCTCTATCCCCAGCCGCGCATCCCTCAGGGCCTGCGGCTTCAGCGCCGCGGCCTGGCCTCCGCTGCACTTGATGTGAGCGACGGCCTTTCCACGGACTTGTCGCATCTCTGCAAGGAGTCCAAGGTGGCCGCCGAGGTGGATGCGGCGCTGGTGCCTCTTGGTTTGGGAGCAAACTTGACTCAGGCCCTCAACGGCGGCGAAGACTATGAGCTGCTTTTCACTGCTCCGGCCACGGCTCGCATGCCGCGCTCAATAGCGGGCGTCAAAATCACTAGAATCGGCCGCATCGTGAAGCCGCGCGCAGGCCACGCCTCCATCACGCTGCTCACACAGCAAGGCCCGAAGCCGCTGGAAGCGCGTGGGTGGGAGCATTTCTCATAGGCGCTCATTGAAAGCAGCATCATCCTCCTACTCTCCGCACCGTCTATCATCAAAACAGACATGACAACGACTGATTCCCGCGTTCGCTTTGCCCCTTCGCCCACCGGGTTGCTCCATGTGGGCAATGCGCGCACCGCGCTCTACAACTGGCTCTTCGCCCGCCACACAGGCGGCAAGTTTCTGCTCCGCATTGAAGATACCGACCTGGAACGCTCCGAGGCCCGCTACGAGACGCAGCTCATGGAAGACCTGCGCTGGCTGGGTCTGGACTGGGACGAAGGTCCGGGCCAGCCGGATGGCTCCGAGAAGGGCGACTTTGGTCCCTACCGCCAGTCGGAGCGGCTGGAAATCTACGCCCGGTACACCGAGCAACTGCTGGCCGAGGGCAAGGCCTACCGCTGCTTCTGCACGCCGGAGGAGCTTGAAGCCGAGCGCGAGCAGGCCGTGGCTGAGCACCGCCCTCAGACCTACTCCGGCCGCTGCCGCGCCTTGCCGCCGGCGGAGATTGAAGAGAATCTCGCGGCAGGCAAGCCCTTCGCGGTCCGGCTGAAGATCGGCCAGGAGCCGCTGCGCTTCCACGACATGGTTCGCGGCGAGGTCGAGTTTGCCGCCGAGTCGGTCAGCGACCCCATTCTTGTCCGCTCGGTCACGGGCGGCGCGGGTGGCGTTTCCTGTGGGATTCCGGTCTACAACTACGTGGTCACCGTGGACGACGCGCTCATGCAGATCACTCACGTCATTCGTGGCGACGACCACCTCTCCAACACGCCCAAGCAGGTGGCCATCTACCAGGCCTTTGGCTGGCCAGTGCCGGAGTTCGCGCACCTCTCGACGATTCTCGGCGCGGACCGCGAGCGGCTCAGCAAGCGCCACGGCGCCACTTCGATTTCGACCTTTCGCGAAATGGGCTACCTGCCTGAAGCGCTGGTCAACTACCTGGCGCTGCTGGGCTGGGGGGCAGAAGACGGCAAGACGGAGACCTTTACGCTGGAGGAGCTGACGAAGGCTTTTTCATTGGAGCGCGTCACGCCCAGCCCGGCGATCTTCGACTTCGACAAACTCAACTGGCTCAATCGCCACTATCTCAAACAGGCAGAGCCAGAGCGGCTGGCCGCGCTTGCGTGGAGGTATTTTGCCGACCGCCTGCCCGCCCCGGAGAGTGCGCCGGAAATGGTTCAAAGCTGGTTCGGCCGCCTGCTTGCCCTTCTGGTTCCCTACGTCGATCACCTGGACGAGTTGCCCTCGAAGGCTGCCTCCGTCTTCGCCTTCGACCCGGAAGCAGCCCGCGCCAGCGAGGAGAACGCCGCCATGCTGGTCGCGTCTTCCGCGGGCATTGTCCTCGATGACATGGCCAGCCGCGTCCGCGCTCACAGCGGCTCTGTCACGCCTGAAGTTTTCAAGGCCTGGATGAATGAAATCAAGGCCGCCACAAAGATCAAGGGCAAGGAACTCTTCCATCCCGTCCGCATCGCCCTCACCGGCGCTCACTCCGGCCCGGATTTTGACAAGCTGATTCCGCTGATCGAAGACGGGGCGGCGCTTGGGCTTGGAATCCCCAGCGTACGTGAGCGCATCGAGCGGTTCGTGGGGGTGTGAGCGGCATGAAGGACACGTTCTGGGACCGCATCTTCTGGATCCAGGGCCAACCGCCCCCGCCGCTGGCTATTGTGCTCTGCCCGCGTGGCGGCTGGTGGTTGCGCGGCGCGTTGCGCACCTACAAGAGCGGCGGCATTGAAACGCTCGTTTCGCTCCTAGGAGAGAAAGAGGCCGAGCGGCTTGGCTTGGCTGAAGAAGCCCGCATCGCCAAGAAGTTTGGGATGCAGTTTCTCTCTTTTCCCATGCCCGATCACAACATTCCGCCCGACGAAGATGCTTTTCGGGTTTTTGCCGCCCAGCTTGCCGAGCGACTTCGGGCCGGGGAGCGCATCGGCGTGCATTGCCTGGGAAGCATCGGCCGCTCCACGATGGCGGCCTCGTGCGCGTTGATTGAGCTTGGCTGGGAGCCGAAGGCCGCTTTGGATGCCGTTGAAACCGCTCGCTGCTGTCCGGTTCCCGACACGGAGGGGCAGGAAGAGTGGATTCTCGGCTACAAGGCGCGGGCGTGAACAATGCGGCTCGTGATTCTTATCCCGCCGCCAGCTCTCGCTCGGGCAGCATCGTCTCGTAGGCTGCATAAACCCCCTCAAAGACCGAATCCCAACTGGCGGTGAGCGCGTAACTCCGCGCCGCCTGACGCATCAATGCGTGCTTGTCGGGGTCGGCCAGGATTCCAGCCACGGCGCCGGCAAACTCTGCATCGGGGACAATGCGCCCGGTCTGGCCATCGCGGACGATGGTCGGCGGGCCGCCGTCGGGAGTGACGATGGCCGGAACGCCGCTGGCCAGTGCCTCCAGAACCACGTTGCCGAAGGTGTCGGTATGCGAGGGGAAGACGAACAGGTCCATGTTCGCATAAGCCTGGGCCAGCGCCTCGCCGCGCAGCACTCCCGCAAACTCGGCGCGCGGCAGGCGCTCGCGGAGCCAGTTCTCTTCGCCGCCATGGCCGACGACGAGAAAGTGGAAGTTGGTGTGGCCCATTCGCTCCAACTCTTCTTGCACCTGAACGAGCAGGGCGACGTTTTTCTCCACCGAGAGGCGGCCCACAAAGCCCAGAACGACTTCGTTGTCTTCGTTTTTCCGCGTGCGCTTTGAGGGATGGAAAAGCTCCGCATCCACGCCGCGGGGCATCAGGTGGCATTTGCGGCCCGTGGTCCGTTCCAGAAGCGCGCAAAGCTCGGGGTTGGGCGCAAAAAGCACTTGCGCCACGGAGTAGAAACTGGCTGCCGCGGCCATGGCCAGGTCCTCGATCTTCTGTCCCGTTGCGGCCGATTGCCGCTCCGGCAGCAGACGCAGAAACCACTCCGAGCGCCGCGCCGCGTACTCATGCACGTTGGTGTGCCAACTGGCGGCCAGCGGCAAGCCCAGGTGGTGGGCCAGCCCCGCGCCCAGCATTCCCACTTCGCTGGGGCCGGTGATGTGAATCAGATCGGGCTGAAAGCGCTCCAGCACTTCGCCGATCAGCGGAATGTGGCGCAGAAACGCGGGGTCGAAGCGCAGGTCTTTTTCCAGAGCAAAGGAGAGAAAGCCGCGCGGCAGCTCCAGCGTCCAAACATTGCCGTCCTCCGTGATGGCTTGAGCGCGGTCGCCCGCGCGGACGCACAGAAAGGGCAGATTCCGCCGCCGCGCAAAGGCCTCGAAGTGGCGGCTGGTGTGGGCCACCCCATTCACTTCATGGAAGGAGTCAGGGAAGTAGGCCACGCGGGGCGTTTGGTTTGTCATTGTCTTGCGCTCGATCTTCAGCCGTCGTGCTCGCCCAGGGCCGCGCACAATTCGCGCGATTCGCTTCGGGCCATGCGCAGCCCGCAGGAAACCAGGCCCGAGGCCATCAATTGCATTGTGCCGAGCACCCAGTTGATTGCTCTCGGCGGCGCCCCGCTGGGCCACAGTTCGCTTAGCGGCCGCACCGCGCCGTTCGCGTCCGGATGGTAGACGCGCTCGTCCCATGTGCGCGAGCCTAGCGGAAACTCCGGGTAGAACCGGAAGCCGTCGATTGTCGATTGCAGGAGGCGGAGCTTCCACGGCTCGGCGTACTGGGGCATGAAGAGCACGTGGCTCTTCTTTTCCCGCCGCACCTCATGCACGAACGCGGTAAAGCTGGTGGCGTTGGTCAGGTTGATATTGGCGTTCGGCTCCACGCCGTGGCGGTCGCCGCCGGAGATGAGCAGCATGTTCCACTGTTCAGCCAGCAGCCGCACCATGCGATTCTCGTCCCAACTGCGCAGTCCGTTCAGTTCCATGGCATGGAGGAAGTTGCTGTTCCTGTGCAGGAACTCGTTGACCAGAGAACTGTGCTTCTCCTTGCCAATCATGTAGAGGTCCCACATGGGGTGGTTGAAGACCACCAGCACATTCGGTTCCTCGTCGAGCGCCTTCAGAATCTCTGTAAATCGGGCATCGCTCGGGTTGGCGGTGTAATCGGCGAGTGTCTTCATCCACTCTGTCGCGCGGGCGCTGGGCAGGTTATGCACGCCCAGGTGGAAGGACTGTTCGCCGAACGGGGCGCTCCACTCCAGCGAAACCGGAATGTGACGGGCGCTGGGAACGGTGCGCAGCAGCATGGGCGCCTGGATGGTGTTGTGGTCGGTGATGGAGACCATCGGTTCGAGGTCCAGCTTTTCCACTTGATGGCATTCCAGGTCGAAGGCCAGCTTGGGGGTCATCGGCGGCGTCCAGTAGCTGGCGGAGTAGTTGATGCGAACCCCGAGAAAGTGCTCAGAATGCTGCTCCAGCCGCGACAGGAGCGGACGCATCATGGGATGCTGGCTGCCGAAGTTGGCCACAAACTCCAGGGATTCGCGCGACTGATTGGTGTGGCTGTGCAACGACACGCCGCACCGGAAGCCCTGCGATGCCTTGTTGTCGCGCCACTGGTACGAGATGGTCGAATTAGCCATTTTCGTCCCCCACTCCGCCGGTGAACTGGAATCTCTGGGGTCAGTATCTATTGTCTGCCATGAAGGGAGGGTTAACAACGTGCGAATGCGGCTTCAATCGCCAAACGAAGCCGCAGCGCTCCGAAAAAACGGAATAAGGCGCGCAGGAAGAACTATTTGGCTGTCTTGGCCAGCTCTGGGCCCAGAAAATCATCCACCGTCCAGCCGGCCATCAGATCCTCGTCGGCAGTCATTGCCGGGCCTTCGGCCAGCCTGCTCTCCTCCAGTTCGGCCGTCAGGTAGTTCTCCGTCAACCCTTTTCGCAGCAGGTCGAAGGCCTGCTGCGGCGAGTCGGCAAACTGGAAAAGCTCCATGTCCTTGGGCGAAACGGCTCCTGTGTCGACCAGCGCTTCCAGGTTCATGACCTTCTTCCAATACTCCGAGCCGTAGATGACCACGGTGATCTTTTTGGTCATCTTGTGGGTCTGGGCCAGGGTCAGAATCTCGAACATCTCGTCCAGCGTGCCGAAGCCGCCGGGAAAGACCACCAGAGCTTTCGCCATATAGGCGAACCACAGCTTGCGCATGAAGAAGTAGTGGAATTCGAAGTTCAGTCCCGGCGTGATGTAGGGGTTGGGCCTCTGCTCGAAGGGCAGCCGGATATTCATTCCGATGGTTTTGCCGCCAGCCTCGTGGGCGCCGCGGTTGGCGGCCTCCATGATGCCGGGCCCGCCGCCGGAGGTGACGACAAAACGGTGCCGCCGCGAGGGAATGTGCATGGCCCAGTTGGTCAGCAGGCAGGAGAGCCGCCGCGCGTCCTCGTAGTAGCGAGCCATTTCCACGGCTGCCTCGGCGCGCTTGAGTTGCAATTCTGTCGCCTGGCCCGCGGCAATCTCCAGCGCCTTGGCCGGCTGCTCATGGCTGGGCGCGGGCTGCGTGGAACCGGTGTTTTCCAGCAGTTCCAAGGCATGGTCTGCCTCTTCGCGCCCGTGAAAGCGCGCCGAGCCGAAGAAGACCACCGTGTCGTGAATCCGCTCCCGGCGGAAGCGCGCCAGCGGCTCCATGTACTCGGAGACGATCCGGATCAGCCGCCCGTCAGCGCTCGTGAGGAATCTGGAATTCTCATAGGCCAGCGGCGCTATATCCAGCGGTGGGGGCGCCCCGTTGCCGGGAATTACAGCCACCGGCACGGCAGCCGAATCTGATCTCTGATCTCTGTTCTCTGTTCCCTGTTTTTTGTCGTTCATCTCTCATCCATCCCGATGGCGGAGCGCATCTTGAAACGCAATCCACAGATTCAAAAGCCCCAGTCCCGACACAAGGCCGCGCACGGCCCCGTTGGCCGCATAGATCGAGAGCGTGGGAAACTGCATAAACAAAGGGTTCCGGTCCCAGAACATTTTCGACCACGGCGCATAGCAAACCGCCAGGCCAATGTACATCCTCAGCAATACGCGCAGGAAAAGCTCGGCGCGCACCAGCCAGCGCGGAATCCGCTGCGGCGCATGGTGTGGAGGCTGCTGCTGTGCAGGCCGAATTTCAGGCACGGGGCCGGATGCGGAAGTGGGCATAGAGCCGGATGCAAACCCAGGCGCGGAAGCCGGGTTCGGGAAAAGTGAAGGCGTTGTCAGTTCCGGCTTCTGGGACATTCTTAAAGTACGCACGCCACCCCCGATTTCAGCCCAATCGCAGGCAATGAATACAAGCCCATCGATCTGGCTGGCTCAGGGAGGCCGTACTGCAACGGTAACACAGCAGGGGGCTGCGAAATGGGAGCGAACGGAGAGACGCATCCACTTGCGGCGGTCCTTTGGGTGATCGCTCAGAGGCGGAAGAACACGCCAATCATCGGCTCTGCTTGTGGGTAAAGGCGCCGGTCGAGGCGAAGAGCGTAGTCAGGTCAGGAGCCTTGTAGAGATTGCCGTGGTACTGGAGGCGCAGGCCGATTTACGTCCTGAGTGCGGCGGGTTTTCCTGACGGCATCCGGGCTGCAACTTCGGGTTTGGCTACCACGGAAGATCAATGAAACTTTGCTGCGGCAGAATGCCTCTAAAATAGAAGGAACCCCTTTTTGAGAACCCCTGTGGGGACTTCCCCCCCGCGGGGCTCTCAGCCCGCATCAACAGTGAAGAGCGCCGCACTTCCCCGGCCTGCACGACAGAAGAACAGTCAAGGAGTCAGTTTTGCCCGATAAATTGCCCGCATCGACAGGCAAGGCCGGTCCCGCGGCAACGCCCGGATCCATCGAGGCTCGGCAGCACGCCGCATACGCGCTGTGGAAGCCCAGGGTCAATCCCTGGCTGATCGCCTTGACCGTGGCTCTGGCCGCGTTCATGGAGGTGCTCGACTCCTCGATCGCCAATGTGGCTCTGCCGCACATTGCCGGGTCGCTGGGTGCCAGCAGCGATGAGGGCACCTGGGTACTGACCAGCTATCTGCTCGCGAACGCCATCGTGCTGCCCATCGGCGCATGGGCCTCGAGCGTCATCGGCCGCCGTAACTTCTTTCTTCTTTGCATAGTGATCTTTACCGTTTCCAGCCTTCTCTGCGGCGCGGCGCTTTCGCTGCCTATGCTGCTGCTTTTTCGCATCCTGCAAGGCGCCGGCGGCGGCGGAATGCAACCCATGGCCCAGGCCATCATGGCCGACAGCTTCCCGGCACAGAAGCGCGGACAGGCCTTTGCCCTCTATGGCCTGGTCGCTGTTCTTGCTCCCTCCATCGGTCCCACGCTGGGCGGCTGGATCACCGACAACTTCTCCTGGCGCTGGATCTTCTTTATCAACATTCCGGTGGGCATTCTGGCCTTCTACCTGGTTGGCCGGCTGGTCGAGGATCCGCCGTGGATCAAGGCCGACCACTCGCGCATCTGGCACATGGACTACCTCGGCCTCAGCTTCCTTACCATCTCCATGGGCGGTCTGCAGATCATGCTCGACAAGGGCGAGGAGAACGACTGGTTTGCCTCCGGCTTCATCCGCTTCTTCGCCTGCCTCTTTGTCTTCGGCATGGTGGGGCTGATCGTCTGGGAGCTGCGGCGCAAGAATCCGCTCATCAATTTGAGGCTCTTCCGCTTCAAGAACTTCGCCATCTGCTGCTTCCTGATGGCGCTGGTGGGCGGCGTGCTGAATGCCAACATCGTCCTGCAGCCGCAGTTCATGCAGCAACTGCTGGGCTGGAACGCCACCACCGCCGGCATGGCGCTGACTGCGGGAGGCATCATCCTGCTCTTTGTCATGCCCATGGCCGGCTACCTCACCGGCAAGGTCCCCGCGCGCTATATGGCGGCGGGCGGCTTCGTGCTCTTCGTCGTAACCTTCCGTTACGGGGCCGACGTGACCACGCTGAACATGACCTTCGCGGCCGCCTCCTGGCTGCGTGTCGTCCAGACTTTCCCCGTTCCCTTCTGCTTCATTTCCATCACCACCGCGGCCTACGTGGGCATGCCCAGGGAAGAGAGCAATCAGGTGGCCGGGCTCATCAACTTTGTGCGCAACATCGGCGGCAGCATCCTGATCGCCCTTACCAATGCGCAGGTGACCAGCCGCGCCATGTGGCACCAGCAGCACCTGCAAAACGCCATGAACTCGGCCTCGATCGCCTTCCAGCAGCATACGCAGGCGCTCACGGGCTTCTTCGGCGCCAGGTTTGGCAGGGCCAATGGCCAGGGAATGGCGCTGGCCTCCGTCTACAGCCAGCTCAACCAGCAGGCGCAGATGCAGGGCTATCAGGACGTCTACATGGAGCTGTCGTGGATGTCGGTGGGCCTGGTGGTGCTGGCCTTCCTGCTGAGCAAGAACAAGCCGGGCGCGGGAACGGACGAGAAGGCGATGCATTGAGGGCAGGGAACAGGGAACAGAGAACAGAGATCAGAGGTCAGGGATCAGCCAGAGCGGGAGTCACAGGCTTGCCGCGCCTTCTTCAGAGAAGGCCCTTGCCGGGTCTAAAATTGAATAGGAATAGAGCTTTCAAGCAGCCTGTACTGGTCTTTGACCGCTGGTTGTTGCACCAGCGCTGGGACCGGGAAAGCTCGAACTGAACCTGCGAAATTGTGCGGTCAAAGAGCAGCGAAACACGAGTTCATAGTTGCAAAAGGAAGAGGACACAATGGCACTGATGAAAACATCCAATCCGGCGCTGAACGAGAATACGTTCCGCAATCTTTCTGCCGAGCGATATGGCGGCGCGATCGACGAGACCACCCAGATGACGCTGAACGGCACGGTGAACAAGACCGGCATCCTGCTGGTCTGCACGATTGCGACCGCAGCCTGGACGTGGAGCCGGTTCCTTCAGTCGCGCGATATGGCGGATGTGGCGCCGCTGATGCTCGTCGGATTTATAGGCGGATTCATCTTCGCCATGATCACCACCTTCAAGAAGGAATGGGCGCCGGTGACGGCTCCCATCTACGCGCTGCTGGAAGGCCTGGCGCTCGGCGGCTTGTCGGCCGTCATTGACTTGCGCTATCCGGGCATCGCCATTCAGGCTGTCGGCCTGACCTTCGGCACGCTCTTCGTGCTGCTGCTGGCGTATCGCTCGGGTTTGATCAGGGTCACGCAGAAGTTCCGCATGGGGATCATCGCGGCCACCGGCGGCATCATGGTCTTCTATCTGCTGCAAATGCTGCTGGGCTTCTTCGGCATTCAGTTTGTTTCCATCAATGGCAGCGGGGTAATCGGAATCGGCTTCAGCCTGTTCGTCGTGGCCATCGCGGCGCTGAATCTCGTGCTCGATTTCGACTTCATCGAGAGAGGCGTGCAGTATGGCGCTCCCAAGTACATGGAGTGGTACGGCGCTTTCGGAATCATCGTCACGCTGGTCTGGCTCTATCTGGAAATCCTGCGGCTGCTTTCCAAGCTGAACAGAAGAAACTAGTGTTATGACTCCATGAATTGATAATTAGCCATGGACATGCGCGGGCGGGGACGCCCGCGCTACAGCCGGCCGGGAGGCCGGCGCTACATTTCGGATGGGTACATCTTCATGTTGTCAAAGCCCTAGAAACGGTCCCGTACACTGCCCGAAAAAACGAAGGCGCCAGAGACCCGGGTCTCTGGCGCCTTAATGTGGCAAACTCGCAGGTTGCTTGGACCATGCATCGTCCCGTTCAGCCTTCGGATGAGGTTCCGAGTTTCCTCGCATCCTGCATCTTCCAACTGCGCCGACGGTGAGTCTTCGGGTTGCCCCAAATCCTCGCTCCTTCGGATCTCCCGGCGATGAAGCTCCGGGTTGCCCCGGCTCTTGCATCTTCCGGCTTCGCCTCGGGTGAATCTTCGGGTTGCCCCGAGTCTTCGCTCCCTTGGCAGCGCCGTCGATGGATCTTCGGGTTTCCCCGAATCTCGCATCCCCCGGTTGCGCCGTTTCCGCGTCTTCGGGTTTCCCCCGAATCCTGCTTCTACGGCTGGGCCGATGATGACTCCCCGTTTATCCTCGAACTTTGCATCCTCGGTCTAGGGCCGCGGATGAATCTTCGTGTCCAATCGGGTTCTGCACATTCCAGCCTGACCCTGAATGCATTTTCTGCCTCGAACCAACCATCCACATGCCGGACCAGCCGGTAATGGACTGCCCTGTTCAATCGAATTCTGCATCGTCCTGCCAGGCTGGAACTGCGTTTCCAATTCCCTACAGGGTCACCAGTTGGAAAGGAGTGTGCGGCTGATTGACCTGTGGAAACAAGTGCAAAAATCGGGTAAATCTGTGGATTTCACCACTACTGGTGCATAAATCGATGAGGCCTGCGCTGATTGAATCAGTTTCAGTGCAGACGGGCCGCAGAGTAACCTGCGGCCCGTCCTTTCGACTCAGTCGGTGAGGCTGTCAGAGCCGCATCCGAGGCTATTTTGCGGGAAGCTGAACCGTCAGCCGCTGGCCGTTGTAAGAAACCACCTTGTCAGGATTGGCTGTCACTTCCACGCCCGTTCCATGACGCTGGCCTACAATCACGACCTGGAAACTCCGAGTCTTCAACATGCCGGGGAATTCGCCATTCCTGGCATCGATCGTGAGCTGGCGTTTTGCGTCATCCCAGTGAAAGGCAATCGTTGAATAGACGCCTTTTTCGTAGTCGTAGTTGTCGTTCTCGTCCTCGTAGAGGGTGAAGCTGCCGTTGGCTCCCGGATAGACGCGCAGTTCGATGGGATCGGCAGGCTTTTCCGCGGAGTATTGAACGAATGGGCCCATGGGCACGATGGAGCCAGCCTTGATCGTCAGCGGCATCTTCTCGATGGGAGCATCGGCGACGATACTGCTGCCGCCCTGCAGCTTCTCTCCTGTCCAGAAATCGATCCAGGATGTTCCGGCCGGCAGATAAACGCTCCTCGTCTTCTCCCGAGGCTCGACGGTAGCTTCCCTGGCGTGAATGGTGGGAGTCTTCCAGTAGACCTTGGCCCGGAAAGCGCCCAGCGTGGTGTTCGCCGTCTCGAACTTGAAGTCGTATTCCTTGCCTGCCACCAGCGCTACGGGCACGGTCCAGGACTCCATCGACTCGTAGTTGTGTTCTATCTCCTTGCCGTCCAGATAGATGCGCCGCGGTCCGAAGCTTTTCAGATTGAAGCGATAATTTCCGGTTTCACTGGGGGTCAGTTTGCCTTCCCAGCGTATGGAGAACTTCGGGTCTTTCATGAAATTCGGCCAGCCCGTGTACCAATCCAGATTCACATCGGGTTCCACTTCTTCACGGCATGCGTTCTTGAACTGGTTGTCGCAGAAGTAAGTGACATTCAGGCCCGGCTTGCCGTCTTTGGTCTTGAAGTTCTCCGGCGTCATCAGAACGCCATCCTCCGGCGGGCGATGATACATGTACTTGGTCACGGGTGAAACCATGATCGCCGGGCCGAACATGTATTGATCGTCGATCGAATAGGTCTTATGGTCGGCGGCAAAATCCATCGGCAGGCCGCGCATGATTGAATAGCCGTCGTGCGTAACCTGCCAGCCAAGCGAATAGATGTAAGGCAGCAGGCGGTAGCGCAGGTTATCGAAGTTCTTCAGCACCGGAGTGTATTCGCCAAACTCCCAGATCTCGCGCGGCGTTTCCGAGCCATGCGAACGGAAGATGGGACTGAAAGCGCCGAACTGGAACATGCGCGTGTAGAACTCCTGATACGCGGGGTCCTTGCCGCCGTTCATGAAGACGCCGCCCTGGCATCCGAGCGAATATGCGCCGATGTCAAAGGTCCAATAGGGGATGCCGGACATGCTGTGGTTGACGCCAGCCACAATTTGATTTTTGTAAACGGTCCAATCAGCGCCGATGTCGCCGGACCACGTGGTCGCCGCGGCCCTTTGCTGGCCGGCAAAGGTGGAGCGGGTGAGAATGTAAACCCGCTTCTGGTCGGTTTCCTTCCGCTGATTGTTATAGACCGCTGTCGTATCCATCAGCGAGTAGGAGTTCAGGTATCTGGCGAAGGTGCCGAGATGATTGTCCTGCACCCGCTTCATCTCGTACTCCTCGGCGTCTTGCGTCAGAGCGTTGACCATATCCGGCTCGGTCGAGTCCATCCACCAGCCATCGACGCCTTTCGAGAAAAGTCCTTTGCTGGCGTACTTCCAGTACAGATCGGTGGCGGCGGGATTGTAGACGTCGAAGTACTTGAATCCGGCCCATCCGACGGTCGGAAACAGATACCCGTTCTTGTCCATTTCCTTATAGATTGGCGCGTCCGGCCCAAGTCCGGCCCAGATGGAAATCATCAGGTGGAAGTTCTGCTGGTGCAGTTCGTCAATCATCTCTTTGGGGCGGGGATACTTGGTTTCATCAAAGAACATCCCTCCCCAGGTGTTGTTGTTTCCCCAGTAATCCCAGTCCTGCACGATGTTGTCGATAGGGATCTGGCGCTTGCGATACTCCTGCGCAATGCCCAGCAGTTCGTCGCGCGTGGCGTAGTGTTCCTTGCTCTGCCAATAACCGTAGGCCCACTTGCCGTACATCGGCGCCTGGCCCGTCAGTTGCCTGTAGCCGGCGATCTCCTGGTCGATGGAGGGGCCATAGAAGAAGTAGTAATCGATGTTATCGCCGACCTCCGACCAGAAGGATGTTGTACCTTTGCTGTCGTCGAAGATCGTCTTGGAGTAGTTATCCCAGAAGATGCCGTAGCCCGCAGTAGAAACGAGAACTGGCGTAACAGCTTTGGTGTTGGCCTGCACAATCTTCACCGTGTGGCCGCGATAATTCATGACGCCCAGTTGCTGCTGCCCGAGGCCATAGACGCCTTCCTCCGCGCTCAGCTTGAAGTTCTGCTGAAGGCTGAAGGCAGAGGTTTCCCGCTCGATCTGCGAGGGCGTGAAGACGGCTCGTCCCTGTTCCTTCAGAACTGTGCGGTTGTCGCTGTCGAGATACTGGATGGAGCCATCGCTCTTGTTCAGCCGGAGCTTTACCTTGCCGGAAGTCAGGATAACTTCCGCTTTGTTCTCCTCGAATCGAAGGTCGAGCTGGGGCAGATCCTTCTGGATCACCGAGAGGCTGACCTTGTCCGGCTTGCCCGCCGCCGGCCATTTCACGACGCGGACGATGCCCTCGGCATAGAACTGCACCTTCACGTTCAGATCGCCGGTGGTCAGTTGAATGCCGTTCTGGATGTGTTGAATCTTCGCCGGCGCTAGAGATGCCTGCGCATCTTTCGATGCCGGAGAGTTACCCTGGCAGGGAGCGGGCAAAACGCTCAGACAGAGCGCCAGAGAGGGTACAGCAAAGCGCAAAGCAGAAGGCAGGAATCTCATATTCGTGTTTCCTTTTCTTTCATTTCTTTCATGCGGTGTAAACGGTTTCATGTCAATGCCAAAGATGAACGCTGCGGCTGGCGCTCCCGGTCTCGATGACGGGACCGGGAGCGCACAGTCTAGCCTTTGGCGAACATCTGCTTGATGCCGCGCAGCGCCTGCCGGGTGCGCTCTTCGTTCTCGATGAGCGAAAGGCGAACGTAGTCGTCGCCGTAGTCGCCGAAGCCAATGCCGGGGCTGACGGCGACCTTGGCTTCATCCAAAAGGCGCTTGGAAAACTCCAGGGAGCCGAGTTTGCGGAATTGCTCGGGAATCTGCGCCCAGACAAACATGGTCGCCTTGGGGCTTACGACCGGCCAGCCGAGCTTGTTGAGTCCATCGACCAGCACGTCGCGGCGCTTGCGGTAGATTTCGCAGATTTCGCCGACGCACTCCTGCGGGCCTTCCAGGGCGGCAATGGAAGCCACCTGAAGGGGCGTGAATGTGCCGTAGTCGAAATAGCTTTTGAGCCGGGCCAGGGCATTGACCAGAACCGGGTTGCCGACCATGAAACCGACGCGCCAGCCGGGCATGTTGTAGCTCTTGGAGAGTGTGAAAAACTCCACGGCCACATCCTTGGCGCCGGGAACCTGAAGGACGCTGGGGGCCTTGTAGCCGTCGAAGACGATATCGGCGTAGGCCAGATCGTGGATGAGATAGAAGCCGTACTCCTTGGCCAGTTCGACGAGGCGGGCCAGGAAGGGCAGCTCGACGCATTCGGTGGTCGGGTTGGAGGGGAAATTGATGATGAGGGCCTTGGGACGGGGAACCATGCGAGGGATCAGGTCCTCAAGCTGGGCCAGGAACTGCGCGCGGTCGATGATGGGCACGCTGACCACGTGAGCGCCGGCGATGACCGGGCCATAGATGTGGATCGGATAGCTGGGGTTGGGCACCAGCACCGTGTCGCGCGAGTCAAGAATGGCCAGGCAGAGGTGGGCAATGCCCTCCTTGGAGCCGATGGTGACGATGGCCTCGGTGTTGGGGTCCAGATCGACGTCGTAACGCCGCTTGTACCAGTTGCAGATCGCCTTGCGCAGGCGGGGGATGCCGCGCGAAACCGAGTAACGATGGGTCGCGGGCTTCTGCGCCGCTTCGATCATCTTGTCCACGATATGTTTGGGCGTGGGCCCATCGGGATTGCCCATGCTGAAGTCGATAATGTCATCACCGCGACGGCGGGCGGCCATCTTCATTTCCCCGGTGATGTTGAAAACGTAAGGCGGGAGGCGTTGAATTCTCGAAAACTCTTCCATAATCACTCCAGTGTAAAGAAGAACAGGAAACAGAGAACAGGGACCGGAAAATAATACCCGAGACTGTTCAAAAAATTCGAGGATGAGGTGGATCGGAGTCTAGGCGGCCGCAGCCGCAGCCGCGCCTGCCGCCGCGCGAGGAGCGCGTGCGATGACGGGAATGGAATGCCCGGCGATATGCATGGAAATGATTATAGCCCGTTTACGAGCGGAAACGGCGGGGGGCAAAAAGTATACTGAAAGACGATATGAGCGATTTTTTGCCTGTAGACGAACAGATGGACCTGCTTCAGAAGGGCGCGGCGGAGATCATCCGCGCGAGCGACCTGAGAGAGCGCCTGGAAGAGAGCCGCAAAACCTCGCGCCCGCTGCGCATCAAAGCCGGCTTCGACCCCACCGCGCCCGACCTGCATCTGGGCCACACCGTGCTGATGCGCAAGCTGCGCCACTTTCAGCAGTTGGGCCACCAGGTGATTTTTCTGGTGGGCGACTTCACCACGCTGATCGGCGACCCGACCGGCCGCAACGTCACCCGCAAGCCGCTCACTCGCGAGCAAATCAACGTGAACGCCGAGACATATCTGGATCAGGCCTTCAAGATTCTCGACAAGAAGGTGACCGAGGTGCGCTACAACAGCGAGTGGCTGGGCAAGCTGGGCTACGAGGAGACGATCCGGCTGACGGCGCACTTCACCGTCTCGCAAATGCTGGAGCGGGACGAGTTCCACAAGCGCTACAACGCCGAGCAGCCCATCAGCCTGCACGAGTTTCTCTACCCGGTGATGCAGGGCTACGACTCGGTCTGCCTGGAGTGCGATGTGGAGCTGGGCGGGACGGATCAGAAGTTCAACCTGCTCTGCGGCCGCGAGCTGCAACGCCACTACGGCCAGAAGCCGCAGATCGTGCTGATGACGCCGATTCTGGAAGGCGTGGATGGCGTGCAGAAGATGTCGAAGTCGCTCGGGAACGCCATCGGCATCAGCGAGCCGCCGGCCGAGATGTATGGCAAGCTGATGAGCATCAGTGACGAGCTGATGTGGAAGTATTTTCTCTTTTTGACCGACCTTCGCGGCTCGGAGGTCGAACTGCTCAAGGCTGAAGTTGCCGCCGGCAAGCTGCACCCGATGGAAGCGAAGAAGCGTCTGGCGCGGACGATTATCTCCGGCTTCCATGGCGAAGAGGCTGCCCAGAGTGCCGACGAAAACTGGGCAAAGATGTTCCAGCAGAAGGAAGTCTCGGAAGACCTCGAAGAGGTTGCCGTCGCGTTTGCCGATGTGGCCGGACCGGCTGGCGCGCAGCAGATTCGCCTGCCCAAGCTGCTGGTGCATTTGGGCCTGGCCGCCAGCAACGCCGAAGCCAACCGCAAGATCGCAGAGAAGGCCGTGAAGCTGGATGGAGAAGCGGCCGAAGGCGCGCTGATTCCAGTGGCGCTGCCCGCACGCATCGTGGTCCGGCTGGGCAAGCGGGCCAAGGTTGCGGTGATCACGTAAAATGGCTATTTCGATTTAGCCAAATGGCGTATACTGGTCTGGAGGCGGATTATGGCCACATTCACAGTGCCCGGCGTGTTGGGCGGCGAACTGGTTCTGGGCGGGCCGATGCAACAAGGTGGCGCGCTGGCTGAGCTGGTCCGTGAAGGCTTGCCCGCCGAGGCCCTCTTTTTGCTGGCCAAGCGGCTCGACCTGCGCCAGGCGGAGATCTCCGCCAAGATCGGCATCCCGCAGCGCACGCTGACTCGTCGCTTGACGCACAAATCGCGGCTGACGGCAGCCGAATCCGACCGCACGGTGCGGCTGGCTCAGGTCTTTGCCACGGCGGCCGAGACGCTGGGTACCGAGGATAAGGCGGCGGCGTGGCTCAAGACTCCCAATCGTGCCCTGCGCGGCGGTCGCCCGCTGGACCAGTTGGACACCGACCCAGGCGTTCGCGAAGTGGAAGACGTGCTGGGCCGCATCGCCTACGGCATTTATAGCTGATGCGGCTCTGGAGAATTTGCCGGGAACCCTATGCCGCCTTCAGCGGCGAGGGAGCGCGGCGTTTCGGCGGCCGTTGGAACTCGCGCGGAGTGCCGATGGTCTACGCGTCCACATCGCTGGCTCTGGCGGCTATTGAACTCTTCGTTCATCTCGAACCTGGCCAGGCGCCGGGCGATCTGGTCTATGTTTCCGCAACTCTGCCGGAGGGAGAACCGGCGCGCAGCCTTCAATCAGCCGATTTGCCGCCGGACTGGTGGACGGACCGTGCAACCGCCGCGATTCGCGATCTGGGGGATGCCTGGATTGCAGCCCGCTCCTCGCTGGCCTTGCTGGTTCCCTCGGTTCCCATTCGCGCGGAGTGGAATGTGCTTGTCAATCCGCTCCATCCCCGCAGCTGCGAGTTGCAAATCGACCCTCCTCAGCCGTTTGTCTTCGACGCGCGCATGTTCCAGCAGACGCAGCCGTAAAAATCCAGAATCTGCTGAAGCCAGAAATTTCGCTCTATGCCTCGGACTCCATATCCGGCTCGGTCCAGAGCAGGATGGCTTGCGGCAGGGTGAGCGAAACGACGAGAAGAGCCACTACGAAGCCGTAGAGCAGCCGTTGCGCGGAAATCGAGTTCCAAATAAACGGGGCAGGGGTCGAAAGCACCTCAATCGAAGCAAGCCAGAGCAGCGCCAGCCCGGCGATCAGCGCGCGGTAGGCCTGGTAATGGGCATGGTCGCGCTGGCTCAGTTCGCGCTCATCGTTGTGGAAGTCACTCTCTTCCGGATCAGAAACCGCATAAAATCCCCACCGCAGAATCCGCAGCAATGGCGAGTTGAACGTGTAGGGACTGCGTGGCTTGTTTTTGAAGGGCCTGATCAAACCGCCAAACGCGGTGCCGCCCAGGAAGAGGCTGTTGGCAATCCCGGCAGCGCAATACAAGTACAGGAGGCTGACGCGCCAGTGGTCGAGAAACCAAGAGCCAGTCATCAGCGCAGCCAGCCCAGCGTAAACCACTACAACCAGCCAGCGCCGCCGCCTCTGTGCGCTCATATCAATGCGCTTGCCCAGCAAAAACAATTCGGCTTTCATTGCGGTTCCTCCATGTCCGGCTCGGTCCAGAGAATCAGGGATTGCGGCAGGCTCCAGAGCGTCACGGTCAGCAGAAAGAGGAAGAACGGGCCAGCCTGGCCGAGCCATGCCGGATGAACGACTGCGGTCAGGCAGTAGAGGCCGAAGAGCAGCAGGGCAAACCAGCGGGCGACCGTGTAGGCCAGGAAGTGCATTCGGTCGCGCAGGCCGGTCTCGCGCTCGTCAAGCGAGGCGTCTTCACCGCGCGCCGGAGAGCTGGAGGGCAAAGAGACACTCTGCACATCCTCGCGTTCCTGCAACGGAACCCAGTGGATTCCCCGGAAGGGTTTGACCATGCCTCCCGCACGCACTCCTCCCAGCCAGATGGGGATCTGGATAAGCAACTGAACCGCAAGCAGCACTCCGAACCAGTTGAAGTTGCCGCGGGGCAGAAACGCGCAGGAAAAAAATGCGACGAAGCACCAGTAGGCGACAACGAGGGCGCGCCTTGTGCGGCGGGCGGCAATGGAGAGTCCGAAAAGCTTTTTCGTGGAGATCATTGTTTGCTTTCCTCCAATTCTGAGGCGGGTGTTCGGCGTTCGGCACTCATTGAGGCTCCTCCATATCCGGCTCGGTCCAGAGAATGATGGTTTGCGGCAGACCCAGCAGGATCACTATCAATGCGAAGAAAAAGAAGAGAGTCAGGCGGCTGATCCATTGAAAGCTGTAGCCACACAGCACAAAAAGAATGAGACCCATCACCAATGCAATCGCAAGCGCAATTCTGTATGCCAGAAAGTGAATCCGGTCTCGTTCGCCGGTTTCGCGCTCATCGAGAGGCGCATCCTGTCCGAACGGCTTGCGTGGCCCGAATAGCGACTGCACCTGCTCCGGACCGGGCTTCGCGGCAAGAAAAGGCCTGACCATCCCTCCTGACCGAAATCCGCCCAAGAAATTTGGAAGTTGCAGAATCAACTGCAACGCCATAATTGCCCAGAATCCGAGTGCTCTATCGCGGTGACTCACCGCGCCATGCAGAAATGCCAACCCACACAGGACGCCCGCACACCAGATACCAATCACAAACACTCGCCTTGTACGGCGGCGAGCGATGGAGATTCCAAAGAACTTCTGATCGACGGAAATCATGGTTCCGTATCCTCCCGGAAAAGATCTGAGGCGGGTGTTCGGCGTTCGGCACTCATTGAGGCTCCTCCATATCCGGCTCGGTCCAAAGCAGGATAGATTGCGGCAGCGTAAAAAGCAGGATCGGCGCAGCCATCAATTCTCCATAAAACAAATAGACGATCTGATCGGCGGAGAGATGTATTATCCGTTCCAGAAATCTCGGCGATGCATACATCGGAAAAAAGACCGCTATGCCCGCGAACAAATGATAGGCCTGTAAGAAGGCGCGGTCACGCTGGTGGAGTTCGCGTTCGTCGTTCATGCTTTCCGGCATTTTCTGCGTGGGGGAACTGCGCCGCGGCGGCATTGACTTAGACTTCTGATCCGGTTCGCAAAAAACTTTTACCAGCCCGCCCGTGCCAAAGCCTCCCAGGAAAAGCCAGCTCACGACAAACCCGCTGCTGACAAGCCATATACAGCTGACGTTCCAGTGGTCGAGAAACCAGGCCCCGGTCATCATGGCGGCCAGTCCGGCGTAGACCATCACCACCAGCCAGCGCCGGCGCGTACGGGAAGCCATGCGGATACGTTTTCCTAGAAGCAACAAGTCGGTTTTCATTGCGGTTCCTCCTGGTTGGGTTCCGAATTTTGCGTGGTCCTGGCTCTGCCTAGCCCGTAGACCTGCTGGCTGAGGGGCTGCAAGGGCTGCTTGGAGAAGATTGCCTCGACCGGCAGGGCGAAATACTCGGCCAGCGAAAGAGCCAGCTTGAGGCTGGGGCTGTAGTCGCCGCGCTCCAGAAAGCCGATGGTCTGGTAGTTCACGTCCATGGCGTCGGCCAGTTGCTGGCGGCTGATGCCGCGCTCGGCGCGCAGAACGGCGATGCGGTTGTAGAGGCCGCTCTCGCCGGGGACTTTCTGTGGGGCGTTGTTCATTCTTTAAAATAAATTGTTATGTAATTCCAACATTTTGTCAAGATAAAAAAACTTGATTTTTGCTTTGTAAGTTGATTTCTGGTCTGAAAACGGACGAAACAACTCTGGTATGGGCTCGTGGTCTCCCACCCTTTCCGCAGCTTCATCGCGGAAAGGGTGGGAGAGCACAGGTCTCAATCTCGACTGCAAACAATCAACCCGAAGCCGCTCAGGTACCGGCCCATGTCGCCACGAAGGGGCTCGATCGCAGCGAACTCGTCACCCCTCATCAAGCCCGGCGCCCCCCGCCCCCAGCACGCTCGCCCAAAGCCGCTCCTCCGCCAGTTCCTCCAGCGTCTTCCCGCCCTGCGGCACAATCCCATACACCAGCTTGCAGCCCATCGCCCCCGCCATCCGCGACATCGACTTCAAAGTAACAGTATTGAGCTGCTCCCTTGCCTCCATATCGAGCACCACCGATTTGCACACCCCCATCTTCTCCGCAATCTCCGACACAGGAACGCGCAGCGACTGCCGCACCATTCGCAGTAGCCCATTGGTCGGGTTCTTTTCTTTTCCCGCTCTTCGGTAGGGCTTCATTTCCACATCCAGCTTCTTCCGCGCCAGTCTCCGTTCCATCTCCCGCATCGCTCACCCCTCCTGATCTCTGACCCCTGATCTCTGTTCTCTGTTCTCTGACCCCTGACCCCTGATCTCTGATCCCTAATCTCTGATCTCTGGCCACTGACCACTGACCCCTGACCCCTGACCCCTGACCCCTGACCCCTGATCTCTGTTCTCTGATCTCTGATCTCTGTCTAACCGTAGCCAAAAGGGCGCAAATTGTGCGCAAAAGTGCGCCAAAATCGACCAGTTAAGGCCGTTTATCGAGATTTTGGTCTGTTTGTAACCGGAGGTCTTATGAAAAAAGATGGGTTCATACCCCACCAATTCCTGGAAACGCAATTTTCCCTTCCAGGAATTGGTGGGCTTATAACACGGCAAGTTGTCGATTTCCCAGGTCTCAAAATCGAGAGCTGGGAAATCGGCGGGAACCCGGCTTTAGTTGCCCAGGGCGAAGGCGCGCGCCGACTCCAGCAGCTTGGCGACCGACTCCTTCGAGCAGGACTCGGTGTAGATGCGCAGCAGGGGCTCGGTGCCGCTGGCGCGCAGCAGGAGCCAGGTTTCGGCGGCCTTCGGCTTGCTGGTGGCTTCGGGGTTGTCGAGGTAGAACTTGACGCCGTCCAGGTTCTCCTGGCAATAGATCGCCATTCCGGCGAAGACCGGGTCGCCGGGCTGGAGGGCCTTGGCGCGGGCGATGGCGCTCTGCTTGACGGCTTCGGGAATGTGCAGGTCGATGCGGCCGTACTGGTGCTCGCCATACTCTTCCTGCAGATCGGCGACAAGCTGCCCCAGGGTCTTGCCTTCCTCGGCCATCACGTTGGCCAGCAGCAGCGAATTGAGCAGGCCGTCGCGCTCTGGCAGGTGGCGCTTGAAGCCGATGCCGCCCGACTCTTCGCCGCCCATCAGGATCTCGCGCTCGAGCATGAGGTCGCAGATATACTTGAAGCCGATGCCGTGCTCGATCAGCTCGCGGCCGTGCTTCTGGCAGATGCGGTCGAGCATCTTGGTGGTGTTGAAGGCGCGCGTGACGGCTCCCGGCCAGTCATTGTGGCGCTTGAGCACCCAGCTGAGCAGGATGGAGAAGATCTTGTGCGGATCGACGAAGTTGCCGTGCTCGTCGACGGCGCCGATGCGGTCCGCATCGCCGTCGGTGCACAGGCCGGCCTGGCAGCCATTGGCCACCACAGCCTCGCCCAGGGCGCGAATATTCGGCTCGATGGGTTCGGGGTTGATGCCAGGGAAGAGCGGATTGACGTCGCCGCGAATCTGCACGTGGGCCACGCCGAGGCGGGTGAAGATGTCGGAGAGGAAGGTCAACCCGGCGCCGTACATCGAGTCGATGGCGAACTTCATGCCACACTTCGAGAGCGCTTCGAGGCTCGTGAAGCTCTCGATGGACTTTAGATACGGGGGCAGGAAATCGACTTCCTGAATGGCGGCGGGCTGCGCGGCCCGTGCGACGGGCTGGCCAAGGCGTGACTCGATGTCGGTGATGATCGATGGCTTGCCGGAGCCGCCGTACCAGCCCTTGTACTTGACGCCGTTCCACTCAGCCGGATTGTGCGAGGAGGTAATCACGATGCCGCCGGCCTTGCCGCGTTTGAGCACGGCATAGCTGAGGGCCGGGGTGGGGGTGTAGTCATTGGACAGTTCGACGGGAATGCCGGTTGAGGCCACGACTTCAGCGCAGGTGCGGGCAAAGGCCTTGGATGCGAAACGCGTGTCGTAGCCGATGCATATCCCCTGGGAAGCGTCTTCCTTGGCGAGCACATAAGAGGCGATGGCCTCTGCGGCGATGCGCACATTGGCAAAGGTGAAATCGTCAGCGATGATACCGCGCCAGCCGTCGGTGCCGAACTTGATCTTGGGTTGAGACATGGTTACGATTCTGTGCTCCCTGAATAGTAGGGTAAAGTATGGAAGCGGTTTGGGCTATAAGCGGGGCTCCCCGAAGCCTCCATTCCCGGGATCGAGAGACAGAGGCATCGGACAGGGATTCGTTGCTGCAGAAGTCCTAGATCAGCTCAGTGTGCCCGGAGAGTCCCAGTTCCTTTACGATCTTGCCCACATCCTGGGAGCGGTCGCGGTTCGCGATCAGCAGCGCATCCTCGGTCTCCACGATCACCAGGTTCTCCACGCCTACCAGGGCTACAAACTTGCCGGGGCTGAAGACGTAGTTGTTGGCCGCATCGATGGCCATGTGCCCCCCGGTATCCGTCACGTTGCCCTCGGCATCTCCGCGCAGCCGGGTCTCAAACTGGTACTCATAGAGCGAGGCCCAGGAGCCCAGGTCGTTCCAACTGAACTCGGCCGGGATGCAGTAGAGATGAGAGAGATGCTCGCCCTTGGCCGAACGGGGCTCCAGAATGGCGTAGTCCACGGAGATGTTCTCGCACTTGGGGTAGGTCTCGTGGAAGACCGTTTCGAACTGGGGCGTGCCGTAAGCGGCGGCGATGGCCTCCAGCAGAGGAGCGGTTTCAGGCATGTGCTCGCGGATGGCGTTTGCCAGGGTGCGCGCCGTCCATAGGAACATGCCGGAGTTCCAGTAATAGTTGCCTGCGGCGACAAAATCATCGGCGCGATTCTGGTTGGGTTTCTCGATAAAGCGGCGGACGTGGAGGGCGGAGTCGTCGCGGGTGTAGTCGCCGGTTTCAATGTAGCCGTAGCCGGTTTCAGGGCGGGTCGGCTCAATGCCCAGCACCACGATGTTGTCGTCTTCGGCGGCAACGGCGATGCCCTTTTGCAGAGCCTTCAGGAAGCGCGGTTCGTCGGCAATTACGTGGTCCGAGGGAAAGATTCCCAATATCGCGTCGGGGTTTTGGCGCTCGATGATAAAGGCGGCCAGTCCGCAGGCCGGAGCGGTGTTGCGAGCCACTGGTTCCTGGATGATCTGCCCTGTGGGCACGCCCTTCAACTGGCCGGCGATCTCTGCAGCCAGGTATTCGTTGGTGATGACCCATGTCTTCTCTAGACCGCCCATCGGCATGAGCCGTTCGACGGTCTGCTGGATCATGGAGCGCTCGCCGTCCAGCGCCAGAACCTGCTTGGCGTGGGCGCGGCGCGAACGGGGCCAGAAGCGGGTACCGCTGCCACCGGCAAGAATCACAGGGCGGAAATCAATAGGTTTCGACATCGAAGACACATCCTACTCGTAAAACGACACGTTTGCACAGTGGGGGATGATTTTTTTTTGCTGGCCGCATTGGATGCACGCCGCCGTCCTTGCAGGAGAGGGTTTTGCCCATCCCACAATGCAGAACGGCGCGCGCTTCAACGCAGGTTGCGAGGTCGAGGTTAGGCCAGTTTGGCCAGGAACTCAGCCATGCGGCGGGTGCCCTCGTCGATACTCCGCTTGGTCACCGGGTAGGAGATGCGAATGTGCTCCGCGGTGCCGAAGGCCTCTCCGGGCACGGTGACGACATGGGCCTCATGAAGCAGCCGTGTAGCCAACTCCGTCGCGGTCTTGACGCCGCTCTTGCCCAGGAAGGCGCTGATGTTCGGATAGACGTAGAAGGCGCCCTCGGGCTTGGTGCAGGTGATGCCGGGGATGGCGGTCAGCTTGGCCAGCATATAGTCGCGCAGCTCAATGAACTCGGCGCGAAACTCGCTGACGCACTCCTGCGAACTGGTCAGGGCGGCGATGGCGGCCTTCTGCACAAAGCTGGTGGCGTTCGATGTGGACTGGGACTGGAGCTTGCTCAGGTTGGCCACCACGGGCTTCGAGGCCAGGGCAAAGCCGGCGCGCCAGCCGGTCATGGCATAAGTCTTCGACAGCGAGCCGAGGATGACCATATGCTCCTTGGCCCAAGTGAAAGCCCCGGCGGAGACCGGCTTGCCGGCGTAGTTCAGGTACGCATAACACTCGTCGAGAAGCAGGAAAATGCCGCGCTCATGAGCCAGGTGGACGATGCGCTCCAGGTCCTCCGCGGAGACGATCGAACCGGCCGGATTCGACGGCGAATTGAGAATGATGGCCTTCGTCCTGGGCGTGACGGCCTTCTCGATGGCGTCGGCCGTGATGCGGAAATTCTCAGACTCCTGGGTTTCTAGGAAGATGACCTTGCCGCCGGCGTACTGGATGATGTCCTTGAAGCTGACCCAGTAGGGAACGGGCAGAATGACTTCGTCGCCGTGGTCGACCAGCACCTGGATGGTGTTGAACAGGGCCAGCTTGCCGCCGGTTGTGAAGATAGCCTCGGAGATGTCGTAGTCGGAGCCAAAGTCGGCTGCGTGGCGCTCGACGATGGCCTTGCGCACGTCGGGAATGCCCGGAACCACCGTGTAGTGGCTGAAGTTGGCGTCGATGGCGGCGATGGCTGCGTCCTTGATGTGGCGCGGGGTGGCAAAATGCGGCTCGCCTGCGCCGAAATCCACCATGTTGGCGCCCTGGGCGCGCAGCTTGGCGGCCTCGGCGGCCACAGCCATGGTTGCGGAAACCTCAATCCGGCCAATGCGGTCGGCGAAAATCTTGGGAGAAGGGGCAGCAATCGTCATAGTACCTTCTATTTTTACAGATTTTGGGGCTGAGGCAAAATGCTGCGTCCCTGGTCCCGATATTGAGCGTGTGGATTCGGCCTCAGTTAGTTTTGCCGATGCGGCTTTGCAGGCGCTTGAGGACGCTGGGCGGGACAAAAGAAATAGCCTATTCACGCAGCTTCGTCGAGGCTAAGCGTAACCTTGCGGCCGAGCGCCGAGGCGATATTGACCAGCGCGTCGAGGGAAAAGCGCGAGATACGTCCACGCAGCAGGTCGTTGATGCGAGGCTGCGTCACTCCGCAGCGCTTGGCGGCCTCGGTCTGAGTCCAGCCACTCTCTTTGATCAATTCCTCGATCTTCATCATGAGATCCGAGCGCAAGCTGAGGTTAGCCGCCTCTTCCGGAGAGTCTTCAATCGCATCCCATACATTCGCGAATTCTTCGTACTCCAGCTTCTTCATCATCGACCTCGCATCAAGCAGCATCCGGAAATTCTTTCAATGCCTTTCGGGAATCGCCGAGAAAGCGGATCACCTTCATGCTGACCTTATATCCGATTGGGTATAACCTGCAATCGCAATTTTTAGATCTGGATTCCGGCGTCAGTTCTTGCCGATGCGGCTTTGCAGGCGCTTGAGGACGTTGGGCGGGACGAGGCCCGAGACGTCGCCGCCGAAGGCGAAGACTTCCTTTAACATGCGCGAGCTGACAAACGAGTAGCGGCCTGCCGGTTGCAGAAAGACCGTCTCGACATCCGGAGCCAGGCGGCGGTTCATCAGTGCCATCTGGAATTCGTACTCGTAGTCACTGATGGCGCGAATGCCGCGCAGCACAGCCTTGGCTCCCTGCTGGCGCGCAAAGTCCACCATCAGCCCGTCGAAGGTGGCCACCGACACATTGCTCATATCGCTGATCGATTCCCGCAGCATCTCCGCCCGCTCCTCGACGGTGAAGAGAGGATCTTTCACCGGATTATTGAGAATGGAGACGATGAGGTGGTCAAAGAGCCTGGCGCCGCGCTGGATCAGGTCGAGGTGACCGTTGGTCGGCGGGTCGAAGGTGCCGGGATAAAGGGCGGTTACGCTCATAAATGCTCTCAGGAGATTCTAGCAGCAGGCCCGCGCCCCTTTGTGGAATGCAGCCAGCCACAGCGGTTAAAGCCTCGCAGGACTCCGGCGATTCGCCTATCGCTTCAGCAGGTCGATGGGCCTCGTGAAGTCTGTGACGCGAATGTGCCGAGCGAGCGATGGATGCTGGCGCTTGAGGGCCAGGAACATCTCCCATGCAACGCGGCGATAGCTGAAGTGGCCGGCAGGGCCAGAGCGCAGTTCGCAGATGTACTGGGCTTCAGCGAAGTCCATCTTGAACATGCTCCGGATGCGGGTGGCCAGAGGCAACATGTAGAGCGCCGACTGGGCTGCTTCAGGAGCCTGGCTGGCCGCGATTTGTGCGCTGGCCCGGTGGGCCTGCTCGACGGCGGAGCGGTAATCGGCCAGAATGCCGGCTTCAGCGAGGATGTTCACTTCCGGGCCAAAATCGCCGGAGGCGGGCGTCTCGTAGCCGTGCAGGGTCGTAACGGGTTGGATAATCTGCACGCAGCGGCGATGGCGGTGCATGTCGCGGAAGCCGCCGATGTCCATGAGGATGTCGAAGCGGAGAGACGCGCCGGCGTGGAAGGCGCGCAGCGCCTCATCATGCTTGCCGCGGTGGCGCAGGCCTAGTTCGACGATTTCGTTGATACGGGCTTCAGGCATCCCGGCAACGAGAGCGCGAATCTGGCGGTAGGGATGGTGACTGACCGAATAGAGAAGCGTCGAGGCCAGTTCGACTTCGAGCGATTCGGTGCGTTCGACCAGATCGACGACCGGCGCATCTGCGATGGGCAGACCGCTCAGAAGCTCGGCGGCGGCAAGGGCCAGTTCGGCGCGGGTCTGGATTTCGTAGCCGCTGGGTTGGGCGTATTTCACCAGCGTGGGAGCGGTGCGGACCTCGCCGGTGAGGAGGCTGGCGGCTTCGGCGGCGAGTGCGGGGTCGGCCGCGGCAATCTTTTCCACAAGCGCGGCGCCAGCCTGCGCGTTGACGTTCCAGGCAGGGCCGGTGGCGGCCTCGCGGAGCCTGGCCCCCAGGTCGCGAACTTCGGCCGCGGGGTGGGAGAGCAGGCGGGAAACCTGTGTTTCCAGCGTGCGCGCATTCACAATCTGGCCGAGCGAGGTGTTGGTGGCCAGCGGAAGCAGGTAGCGGGCCAGGTCGAAGGCGCGCGCCTTGAGCGTGCGCTCGTAGGTTTCGGGTTTCATCTCCTCAGGGCAGGGAACGCGCCGGCGCAAGGCTTCAAGAACGGCCGCGGTGGTGCGCTGATAGGTGGCAAAGAGGCTTGTGATGGTCTCTGCATAGAGCTGCGCGGAATCGGAATCCTGGCCAAAATCCGGGAAATACCAGCCGGATTTGAGGAAGTTCTGGTAGCGCGTGGAGCGCTCCTGGCCGTCCCATCGCTGTTCATCCACCAGCACAATGGCGGCCAGCAGGCTGAGGCGCTCGATGGCGAAGGCGACGTGAGCCAGGTCGGCAATGGAGCGGTGGCCGTACTGGAAGTAAAAAGTGTTGAGAAACTGCTCGGCGCGCTGGTGGCTGATTTCGGCCAGCGACTCGCGCATGGAAAGAGCGGAGCGGGAATACTTGGCCATGGCGTAGGCCAGCACCTCGGGGTCGGCGCCGTGGACGGCGAAGACTTCGGTCTGGTTGCGGGCGCCGGAGGGCATGGAGGGTTGGCTGGACATGACTGTGTGCTCGGGAACAGAATACGTCATGAGGGGTGAGGTTTGATGCGAGCGCCTTTGGCTCTCTCAATCTCCCGCGTTTCAGAGTGCGTTTCAAGCAGGAGCGATCAGGCCATGGAGGAATATCTGATCCGCACATCGCACAAGCCGCGGCCGTTGCCTTCGGGCCGCTGGCTGATGAGGCAGCGCTGGAACGATCTGCTGTTTGCGCACTGGCCGGTTCCGGCCGCGTCGATTGCGCCGCTGGTGCCGGAGGGCTTGCAGGTGGACACCTTCCAGGGCTCTGCCTGGCTGGGGGTGATGCCCTTCTGGATGGACCGGATCAAGGTTCGCGGCATCCCGCCGATACCGGGGGCGCGCAGCTTTCCCGATCTGAGTTTGCGCACCTATGTCCGCGAAGAGAAGACAGGAACGCCGGGCGTGTATTGTCTTTCGCTGGATGCCAGCAACCTGCTGGCGGTGGCGGCGGGGCACGCTTTCTATCATCTGCCTTACCATTGGGCTGAGATGCGCCTGGAGCAGCGGACGGAGCGTGAGTTTTCATTCTTTAGCAGGAGGCGGTTTGCTTCCCGCCCGGTGGTGTTCAAGGCGCACTACCGCGGGCTGGGTCCAACATCAAAGCTGGCGGAGAGCTGCCCCGGCACGCTCGAGTACTTTCTGATGGAGCGCTGCTGCCTGTTTTCGAGGAACCAGGCAGGACAGCCCATCCGGGCCAACCTGCACCATATCTCATGGCCGCTCGAAGAGGCCGAGGCGGAGATTGAGCAGAACGATCTGGCGGCGGCAATCGGGATACAGTTGCCCGACGTCGAGCCAGTGCTTTACTACTCGCGGCGGCTGGCGGTGTATGTGTGGCCCGCAGAACTGGTGCGGCCGGCGCTGGTGCCGCGGCCGGTAACGGTGGCGGCTACGCCTGCGGGGTAAGGGCAGGGACTAGGAACTAGGGACTAGGCTCTGGCGGCTTGGGCTTGATTGGCCATCCGCCGGCAAGCTGGAGCGTCGCCCCCCCCCCACCCCTATTTTGTAAACAAAATCCTTGTTT
>Ga0224559_1000278_pt1 | contig 35977 bp, 51 predicted proteins | sample 714S33034metaG_FD_180676 | JGI IMG/M metagenome (GOLD analysis project Ga0224559, IMG submission 180676) | Peat soil microbial communities from Stordalen Mire, Sweden - 717 S3 30-34 | ecosystem: Environmental > Terrestrial > Soil > Wetlands > Peat | place: Sweden: Norrbotten County, Stordalen... | reverse complement strand
AAGGAAAATATATGCGAGACAATCTCATAACCACGAGTGGCTTATTGAAACAAAAAATATTCGCAGTTGTTTTGTACGGCTTGTTGCAAGTAACAACTATTGGTTTGGCCTCTGCCGATGTCATTTGGTTATCCGATACTGCGCCACCTAAGCGAACTGCTACTACAGTACCTGCCCAAACGGAAGATGCCGAAAATGAGCATCACCATGATATGGCTCAAATGAAGAACGTGCCTACACAAAGCACTGTGGCACCTGCACAGAGTGGCATTGCTTCAGCAGTTAAGCATGATCATGCAGGAGGAACTGAGGTTGACGTAAACGGAGATGTAGTAGAGAACTCATACGGAGGCAATAAACGTATCTGGTTGCGATATGGCAACGACCCGGTCAATTCCGCCTACGGTGGAACCGGACGTGACAGCGAAACCCTGACTCTATTTAGTCAAACAGGTCCGATGCAGGATGCTGTGATGAAAAATGAAAATGGCCTATTGAGTGCCAAATACGAATTTCCAGAATACGGATTTTACAATGCTTATCTGACGCAGAGCATGGCCCATGGTGACATGCTTCATGTGCAAATTGCCAAAGCCGAGTTGTTGCATGGTACATGCTGTGCCAAGGGCATAGATTACGAAGCGCTTGCCAAACCAATTATCAACAATAAGGTTCCGTTGGAATTGATGCGCGAACATTATCCTGATGAGGGTTTGTTTACCCGTATCGTTTCTGGTGACAAATTGAGTTTTATCGCTTTGAGTTATGGCAAACCTGTCGCCGGAGCGACGGTAAGCATGACCACTCAGGATGGTTGGAGCAATAGTAAAGTCAGCAATGCGGAAGGGCGGGTTTCATTCACGCTGATTCGGGATTACTTTCCCGCCTGGCTGGAATTCAAAAAATATCACAAGCAGAACTATCTGATGGTGGCCGATCTGGATGTGCGGGGAAAAATTGTTTCCGATGGCGCCGAATACAACTCTGCGCATTACACCAGCTCGCTGCCGGGAAACTATTACCCATCTCCAAATGACTATCGTTCATGGGCATGGGGATTGGGCCTTAGCCTTTTTGTTATCGTGTTCGGTGGCCTTTCAATCTATCTGTATCGCCGTCGCCGCCTGAAGCCGTTTAAAGAGGAGCGCGTTGATGACAAGGCTTGAGTCAATCCGGACCGCAGTCAACAACGTCCAATTCAACCGCTTCAGATTTTGGTTGCAATTGTTCTTCTTTTTGCTGCTGGTATATAGCGGATATTTGGGCGTCGAGTTAGGTAAAGAGCTGCCGACCTTTTCCTGTGGCTACAACAAAGAAGGCCGTGCAGGCATGTGCTATCTAATGACATTTCAGTACCAGTTATCCTGGCCGTGGCAAAAGTTGTTCAGCGCTGCCGGCTTGGTGGTGTTGAGCGGATTTGGAATATTTTTCCTGTGGTTTATCGCCTTGAACAAAGGGTGGTGTGGTTTCGTATGCCCTGTCGGGACGATACAAGACTGGATCACCAGCCTGCGTCGCTGGACTGGGATTCGTTATTCGCGCTACTCGTGGGGACAGTTCAAGTGGCTTGCACAGATTAAATATGTGCTGCTGGCATTGATGTTCATTATTCCGCTGGGTATCGGGGCCGGATGGTTTAACAAAGATCTGAAAGCACCGTTCTGCATGATCTGTCCGGGGCGCACCATTATTCCTTTGTTCACGGGCGACTTCTCACAAGTCTCTCTCGACTTTTCTACCAAGACAAATTTATTCATGACAAGTCTTGGCTTGACTGTGATGGGACTATTTTTTATCGGCGCATTCGTCAAAAAAAGATTTTTTTGTTTTTATTGTCCGATGGGAGCGTTCCATTACCTTCTGTCAAAACCGGCATTGTTGCGTCTGCGAAAAGACGGTTCTAAATGCACACGCTGCGGCGACTGTTACCGCGTCTGTGATCAGGAAATAAAGGACATCGCCGACGATGTAAACAAGAAAGAAATCATGACGGATGATTGCATTCTTTGCATGAAATGCGTTGCAGCATGTCCTGAAAAAGGGGCATTAAAAGCAACTTTCGCGGGCATTCCCATCTTCGAGTCGACTGAAGAGGGTTTTATCAAGCGGATGAACAAAGGGCGCGCAGATGGAAAGTGAAACAGCAATAATTATTCCGATCCAACCCGCACCGTTCAGCCGGTCTCGTCAGGCCGGTGAGTCGCAGGATGTGCTGGATCATATTGTGGACGACTTTCAGGATAACCCGGAGTCAATGAAATATTTCTATGATTTATTTCGCCGCGTTTATTGTCATGGTGAGGAATTAAAGCATAAAGGATTATTGATTGGCTCAACCTGTATTCAGACACCCGAGGAATTGATCTACGCATTCGGGGCAACGCCAATGCGGCTATGTAATGGCTCTTATCATTATGATCAGCGCGGTGCCGATTTTATGCCGGCCAAATCCTGTTCACTGGTTAAAGCAACGCTGGGTATGCTTAACGCTGAAACTGTGATTCCCAAGATTGGCAAGCCGGATATGATCGTCAATCCGACCACTTGCGACCAGAAGAAAAAATCCAGTGCGATGATGGAGAGCATGGGCTATCAGGTGTACGACCTTGAGTTCCCCAATGTCAAAGAAAGTGAAGCTTCGCGTGTTTACTGGCAACGCTCGGTACGTCAGTTTGCCGCAAGACTGCGCGAGTTAACAGGCAAAAAGTTGACGCGCAAAAACTTGAAAGCAGCAATGAACAAAACCGGACGTGCACAAGCCGCTTTTCGCAAGTTACACAGTTTTCGTCTTAAATCCCCATCTTTAATTTTAGGCAAAGATGCATTTCTTGTAACGAATGCTTATTTTTTTGATGACATTGATCGCTGGACTTTGGCGGTCGAAAAGCTGAACGAAGAACTGGCGCAACGTGAGAAATCAGGATTCAAAGCAGTGCAGAGTAAAGCGCCGCGAGTGTTGTTCACCGGCTCGCCGCCGATATTCCCAAATCTTAAATTGCCCTTGTTGATAGAAGAGTCTGGCGGTGTGGTGGTGACGGATGAGACCTGTTCCTCCAATCGCATGTTGTATGACATGACCGCGGTAGATGAATGGTTGCTGAATGACATGGTAGATAGTTTGGCGGACAAATATCTGAAGCCCTGCACCTGCCCTGTCTTTACCCGCAATGATGACCGCAAACGGCGTTTGCTTGATCTGGTTTCCAGCTTTAACGCGGATGGTGTGGTGTATCAGGCATTCGCAGGCTGCCAGGTATACGAGATGGAATATCGCAGTGTGGCGGATGCCTTCAACAAAGCGGGTATTCCTCTGTTGTATGTGGAAACAGATTACAGCCCGGATGACAAGGGTCAGTTGTCCACCCGTATCGAAGCATTTTTGGAATCTCTAAAAAACAGAAGGAAACAACGCGCATGAAATATTTTGCAGGCATAGATGTGGGCTCTACCGCCATCAAAGTAGCGGTGGTAAATGAAGACGGGGAAATCGCCGGGGTGCATGTCACGGCTTCCGGCAGCTTGTTTCATAAAAACTCGACAGAGGCTCTGAATACTCTCCTCGGCAAATTAAACTTGAAGCGGGAACATGTGCGCTATCTTATCGCGACCGGCTATGGACGCAAGTTGTTCAAAGAAGCCGATGACTCGATCAGCGAGATCACAGCCAATGCCATTGGTGCATTTGAGACTGGCAAGGCTTATGGCGGTGTACGCACCATCATCAATATCGGCGGGCAAGATTCGAAAGCCATCCAAATCGACAACACCGGCAACGTCGTTAACTTTGTGATGAATGACAAATGCGCGGCGGGTACCGGGCGCTTTCTGGATGTGGCAGCACGCAACATGGATTTGGACTTGGAGGAGCTTGGAGACTGTCACTTTCAGGCCACGACTGCCCCGCTCAATATCAACAGCACCTGCACCGTATTTGCCGAGTCAGAAATTATCGGCTTGCTCGCCAAGGGGCATGGTAAACCTGAGATCATTGCCGGCATACATTATTCAATTGCCTCTCGTACTGTACGTTTGGCAAAAAGAGTTGGCATTGAAGATCGTGTGTATTTCGATGGCGGCCCCGCACTCAATAAGGGTTTAGTCGCGGCAATACAAGATGAGCTGGGCAGGGAGTTGGTTGTGCCTGAATATCCTCAGACCACTACAGCTTTTGGAGCGGCCATGTTGGCACGTAATGAGTTCATGGCTGATCAGACTCTGGAGCCGGCATGATTGTTCCGGTCAACATGGTTATCGGGGCACCCATGGCCGCAGCCTTGGGTTTCGCTTATGGTTTGGGGCCGTGCCTCATTAGCTGCGCCCCTTTTCTGGGGCCGGTATTCCTCGCCAGTGACAGCGGCATCAAAAAATCTTGGCAAATAATTTTGCCTTTGTCTTTAGGCAGGCTGACTGCCTATGGCAGCTTTGGATTGATCGCGGGTGCTCTGGCTAATTACGTCAAAGATGCCATTGCAACAGACACTATTCGCATTGTTATTGGTTGCGCTGCGTTGCTGATGGGATTAGCGCTGTTGCTGCGCAAATCAGGCAAGGCATGCGTTTCTGAAAAAGGTCAAAGTGTTCCCTTGCAACGTATGGACAAAAAAGAAAGTTCGTCGGTTCTCATGCCAGCGGGATTGTTTTTGATGGGAGTCAGTATGGCGCTTACGCCCTGCGCACCGTTAGGGATCGTGTTGTTCTCGGCAGCCATGACAGGTACTGCTACAGGTGGACTGTTATTGGGAATGAGTTTCGGGTTGGGGGCGATTGTTATTCCCGCAATCATCTATGGCATAGGTCTGGCGTATTTAGGTACGCGTTTGCGCGAACAATTAAATAGTTGGCGCCCCGTAATCGAACGTATTAGTGCGCTGCTTTTAATAGCAGTCGGAATTAGTAATCTGGCGAGATGGTAAAGGCTGCGGCGAAATGCCGCAGGGAACACGCAAATATTTTTGCAATAATCGGTAGGTCATTTTTTGGGGAGGATGTATGCGTAAATCAATCGTGTTTTTGCATCGTTGGGCTGGTCTGGCAGTGTTGGCTTTTATCGCTATTGCGGCAATTACCGGAACCATTATTTCGTTCGATAAAGAGATAGATCACACGCTCAACAAAGATTGGTTCTATGTTCAGCCCTCAGGGCATCGTTTAGCGATGGATGAGTTAGTGCCGCGTGCTGAAGCGGCTTTTTCGGGCAGGCGCGTAACATTTGTGCGTTCTCCGGCAGAGCCTGACAGAGCTTTCGAATTTTATTTGCGTATACCTAGCGTTGCAGGCAGCGAAGAGCCCAGCATGTTCAAGCGCGTCGGCAAGTACCGTACAGTATTCATGGACCCTTATTCCGGCAAAGTGCTGGGTGTGCGTGAGAGCGGCGAATTCGGTTTGGACAAACGCCACATCATGCCTTTCATTGCTACCTTGCACTACACCCTTATTCTGGGCGATTTCGGGAAATGGCTGATGGGTATCGCCGCAGTGTTGTGGTTACTGGATCACTTTGGTGCGGTATATCTGTCTTTCCCGAATTTGAAGAGCTGGAAAAAATCATTTCAATTCCGTTGGAAAGATGCAGGTCATAAACTGAATTTTGATATGCATCGTTCCGGCAGTATGTGGATATTGCCCGTGTTGCTAGTTTTGGCTTTATCCAGTATCTATCTTAATTTGAACGAACAGTTCAAATGGGTCGTTAATAAATTCTCCCCGATTACTACTGTTGAATGTGCCTGCCATGTTGATCCTAATGCGAAATGGTTGGTGGATACCGCCTCATGGGACGGCGCAATCAAACTGGCGCAACAGACCAAACCTGATTTAACGGTAGGTGGGCTAACTTTTCTGCCGGATACGCGCAAATTTATTGTGTCGATGAAAGGCCCGAACGATCTAACCGAAGAAGTCGGCATGACCAGAGTGTACGTCAATGCGACGAATGGCGAACTCATGCATGTGCATGACCGCAGTACGGAAACCCCTGGCGATACCTTTATGGCCTGGCTGTTCCCGCTACACTCCGGGCGCATATTTGGCGTCATCGGGCAAATCATTATTTTATTGAGCGGTATTGTCATCACAGTCATATGTGTGACGGGCTTCTTGATTTACGCCAAGAAGGCCAAAGCACGCGACGCCAAGAAAACTCAGACAGCGTCAGCTTCCGATGAGGTTCGAAGTGAGGCTATTGTTTTCACAAAAACCGGGAACATAAATTCTTAGGACATTGTTCAATGAAATGTTATGGAAATATAAAATATCTCAAGTTCAGGCACTCGGTTAAGCCTTTTTGGTGCAACGCCAGGTTATTTGCTGTACTAGCAAGCATGGCATATACACCGATAGTTTTAGCCGAAGAACCGCTGTCACTTCAGGAAATTAAAGTGACAGCCAAAAACGATGATGTGGGAGAGCGCCGCGAGTCCACCTCGCAAAAAATTATTGTCGATCGCAAACAGATTGATAACATGAGCGTGATGACAATTGGTGAAGTGCTTGGAAAATTGCCCGGTGTCGAGATAATTAGCGGTGGATCATCTGCACAACGTGCCCGTGGCATGTCGCGTGATTCGGTACAAATATTGATTGATGGTGAACGTTCTGCCGGAAGCGGATCGATGGGGGCCGGAGTAATCGGGCGATTGCCTTCCGGCGATCTGGAGCGTGTTGAAATTCTTCGCGGATCTTCGGCGGAATTTGGTGGCGGCGCACCTATAACGGTGAACTTGATTTTAAAGAAAGCATTGCCAAAAAGTTCTACAGAGGTTCGTGTAGGAGTTGGTAGTCGGGGGTCAGAACCATACGATCAACTCGCTCTGACCCAGAATGGTGGCGAAGGCAATTTTTCCTGGACTTTTCCGATTTCACTAATTTGGAGTGACACACCAGTCCGGCACTTGGCTGATTTGCAAAATACGACAGCGGGAACACGTACTTTATGGCGGCAAGAAAATGAAAGTGGCGTTTCAAACTTGGGGCATCACTCAATTTCTCCCCGCTTTACCTGGAAAGATGGTAACGATAGCCTGACTATTTCGCCATTATATTTTTATGGCCCGACCGAAAAAAACAGTGAAACAGCATTGACGGATTATGCTAATCCGTCTGCTGGCACAGGCTTGGGATACAACGGGTATCGTGTTACAAGCGAGAACGATTTGCAGCATTTATCGCGTCTTCGCGTCGAAGGCGAAAAATATTTCGGCGAGTCAAAGTTTTCCGGGAGAGCATCAATTAACAGCGGGCAGCGTACTTCAGAAATAACACTGAATGAATATGATGCTAATAATGTGCCGACTCCATCAGTCCAACAAACAACAACGAACGATACTGAACTCAACATTGCATTGCGGTTTGACAAACCGATTGCTGAACATTTGCTCGCCGTCGGCGTTGAAGACATAAGTATGAATCGCAATGATACGCAATATTTTACAGGCGCTTTCGTTGACTCAGGTTCTTATCAGTCGCAAGAGCAGCAGAGCACGTTATGGGTGCAAGATGACTGGATGGAACGCCCAAATTTAACTTATACCTACGGACTTCGTGGTGAAAGTGTTGCATTAAATTCAGCCGGTGTGACACAACAGGATATTCGTTTATTGCCTTCTGTTGCAGTTCGTTGGGAGCCGGAGGATAAGTGGGTAATTCGCTCTTCACTGGGTGCAGGTATGAAAGCACCGAAACTGGACGAGATTAGCAATGCGGCAGTTCCAAGTCTTGCTGAAAACACGCCAGTTCTGGCAGATAAACGTGGCAATCCTAATTTACAACCCGAGACTAGCCTTAACTACGAGGCTGTAGCCGAACGCTACCTTGACGACAATGCCGGCGTGTTCGGCTCTAACTTATATGTTCGTTCTACACAAAACTTTACAGAACGCAGTATTGATTTGGAGGGTGTTCGTTGGGTTGATCGTCCTTACAACGTCGGCAGTGCTTTGCATTGGGGCTTGGAGCTGGATGGCAAAATTCGCACGGATAGTCTGGGCTGGAGCGGTGCAACAGTTAAGGCTCATCTCACATTACCAAAAGCAACAGTGGATGATTCAAGTCTCGGCATTCAGCGCATGGCTCGCGATACACCAAAGTATGTTTTTTCATCCGGCGTTGATGCCAACTTGCCCAAGTTGAAATCAAGCTATGGTATATCGCTACAAATTTCAGGCCGTAGCGAGACAGATGTTCCCGGAGTGCAAACTGGCTATACCGAAGCACGAACGACTGTAGATGCATTTTGGTTATACAAGCTTAATCCAAAATTCAATTTGCGTCTGAGTGGGCAGAATATTTTTAAAGCTGATACGGTAAAGCAGACATTATATATTTATGGCGGAAACACATGGCAACTTCATACGGTGGACGCCGGCTATAGCACAGTCATGGCAACGATTGAGGGGCGCTTTTAGATGTCAACCTTGGAACTTTCTTCCGCATCAATAATGGGGCTTCAGCGTTCGTACGGGCAGAAAATTGAAAACTCTGCATTGCGTGAGCGTTTAGGCATCGTAACTTTGGTGTTGTTATTACATGGCAGTTTTGGACTGGCATGGATAATAAGGCCGGATGAGCAACCTGCTGTAGTACACGAAATGTCAGTTTCAATATCCGTGCAACAGCCTGAAGTATCTCAACCGCAGGTGCCGTCTCCACCAAAGCCTCAACCAAAGATTGAGAAAGTTGAAATACCTAAACCAATTGTGCAGGAAATGGCAGAGGCTGCACCGCAGCCGATTCCTGTTCCAGTTACGGTTACCGCTCCTACTCCGATTGCAGCCCCCCCAATGCCAGTTGCTCCGGCAGTAGTGAATACCGAGCCGGATTACAAAGCGGATTATTTGAATAATCCTCACCCGGCTTATCCGATGGTGGCGCGCCGCATGGGGTATCACGGCAAAGTCATATTGAATGTTGAGGTGCTGGCAGAAGGCAAAGCAGGACAAGTGATGGTACGAACCAGTAGCGGATATGACATTTTAGATAATGCCGCATTGCAGACGGTTAAAGGCTGGAAGTTCATACCTGCGCGACGTTCCGGTCAACCCGTTACTCAATGGTTTCTGGTTCCAATAAAATTTTCTTTAGAGGATAGCGAAGCATGAACATTTTTTTCTCAGTCAACTCCCCCATCGTCTCCGCGACATTAGCGGTGCTAATACTTCTTTCGGTTGTGACATGGTCAATTGCCCTGTTCAAATTTTGGAAGCATTGGCAAGCAAAAAAAAATGACCGCGTATTTAATGAAAGTTTCTGGTCTGTGCACGAATGGAACAAAGCGGGGGATGTTGCACTGAATAGCACAGGTGACATTGCGCGTCTGGCACAAGCTGGTTTTACAGAATTAAAGTCCCTGGGTGAAGTAAAGCCCGAACTGAAGCACCTAGGCGCTCCGCAGGATGTGCTGGAGCGGCAATTGCGACAGACGTTGCAGAACATTCAACGATATCACGAACGCGGCCTTGCAGAACTCGCAACTATTGGTTCAACCGCGCCTTTTGTGGGGCTGTTCGGCACTGTATGGGGCATTATGCACGCGCTTCAGGGCATAGGTCAAAGTGGTTCCGCTTCTTTGGATGTTGTTGCCGGTCCGATTGGTGAAGCACTGATTGCTACCGCCATCGGTATTGCCACTGCATTACCGGCCGTGCTGGCATACAACTTCTTCCTGCGTCGTCTAAAAGTACATTTGACTGATTTGGACAACTTCACACACGATTTCCTGCGCCTGGCGCAGAAATACGATTACAAATTTTGAGGTCGAAATGAGTTTAGCTAATTCCTCACAAGATAGCGGCAGCATGATGAGCGAGATCAACGTCACACCACTGGTGGACGTGATGTTGGTTTTGCTGGTGGTGTTTATTATCACCGCTCCGTTATTGGCTCCCCAAGCGTTAAAGATAAATCTGCCCAAAACCGATGCTGTCGCAAAAAACGATAAGCTGCAAAAAGTAAGTCTGTCCATTGATGCCAGAGGAGATATTTCGCTCGAAACAGCACATCTTAGCGATGCGGGTTTGGCTGACATTTTAAAGACTCGTGCTTCTGATCCGCATTTTCAATTACAGATACAGGCTGATACAGCAGTCAACTATGGGCGTGTTGCCGAGGTAATGGCAATTGCTCAGAAGGCAGGCGTAAGCAAGCTTTCTTTCTTGACCCTCAACAAAAAATAAGCCAGAACTTGTGATTGCAATCATTGGGGTGTTTTTTTGATTGGGTGAATTCGGATTAAAATACCTCTTTCTGCCCAACAAAGACTCGCCCCATGAAACTTATACAAACTGTTTACCTGCTTGCCATTGCCTCGTTAGCCGGTTGCGCTTCAACTTATAATGAAATGGGACAATGGATGGGGCACCAAGACTCAGAGGTTGTCTCGTTGTGGGGCGTCCCATTTTCCACGCAAGAAACCCAGGATGGGATGAGAATCCTGACTTGGAAAAAGTATAATTTTAATCAAGATAAAACTTGCACCAAGTCATTTACAGTTGATAAGGCCGGAAAAATAATTGCTCATGCAGACCTTGATTGCAGCCTCCCTATTTCCATAAATTTTGGCGACGACAACGACAATAAGAATAAATGAGCTAGCATCTAATAATAACCTTTGTGCAAATCACGTAATATTGGTATATATTATTTGCCTTAAGTGGTTTGGTTGAATTAAAAATATCAAGTCTGGCGAAGCCGATACTTGAGGCAAAATATTTAGAATTTGGGAGGATTGTATGGCAAAGATGGTATGGAGTAAGGACTTGGAAACAGGCTTTTCTGTTATCGACAATCAGCATAAAAGAATCGTGGAATATATTAATGATCTTTACGATGCCCGTACGCGCGGACTTAAAAAGGAAGATATAGGCACGGTAATTGACGAGTTGGTGGATTACACGCTTTCACATTTCGCGTTTGAGGAAAGCATGCAAGAAGAAGCGCACTACCCGTACTTGAAGGCCCACAAAAGAGTGCATGAATTGTTTGCAAGACGTGTAGCCGAATATCAGGAACGGTTCAAGTTGGGCGAGGATATTTCACTGGAGTTGAATAATCTTCTTGTCACATGGCTGTTCAACCACATTAAGCGCGACGATGCGGACTATGTTGAATCTTTTAAGAAAAATCTGTCTCATGATGAATTCGTAGAAAAGAGAAAAGGGTTTTTCAGCAGACTGTTTAGCTGAAGTTCGGCTAACAAATCTTGGAAATGATTTTTCTGTCAGAATGCGCTTTTAGTTATAATCGCGTTTTCCCCTATTGGCGACAGAAAATTAAATTATCATGAGTGAATCGAATGCCGGAATGGATGAGCAACTTCGTATTGCCGCCATCGCGTTTGAATCTCAGGAAGGTATGCTTGTCTCTGATGCCAATAATGTGATCCTTCGGGTGAACCGCGCTTTCACCAACATTACCGGTTTTACACAAGAAGATGTCGTTGGCAAAAAACCTCAATTGCTCAAATCTGGTCGTCATGATGCAAGCTTCTATGCTGCGATGTGGAAGAGCATTAACAATGCTGGCGCATGGAAAGGCGAAATACTGAATCGGCGCAAGAATGGCGAAATTTATCCCGAATATCTCAACATTACCGCAGTAAAAGACCAAAATGGTAGCGTAACAAATTACGTTGCTACGTTAACTGAAATCACCCTGAGTTCTAGGGCGGAAGATGAAATCAAGCACTTGGTTTTATATGACTCTCTTACTGGCTTGCCCAATCGGCGCCTGCTCACGGATCGTATTCATCAAGCATTTGCTACCAGTGCCCGAACTGGTCGATGTGGCGCGCTGATGATTATTGATCTGGACAATTTCAAGACCCTCAATGACACTTTAGGCCATGATTTCGGAGACTTGCTCTTAAAACAGACCGCGTTACGTTTGGAATACTGCGTGCGAGAAGCCGATACGGTGGCACGTCTGGGCGGTGACGAATTCGTGGTGTTGCTTGAAGATCTGAACAAAGATCCCTTGGAGGCAGCAACACAGGCTGAAGCAGTTGGCGACAAGATTCGTTCTACACTCAATCAGTCATACCAGCTTGTCATGCATGAACACCGCAGCACACCCAGTATTGGTGCGGTTATTTTCAGCAATCACGACCACTCCCAAGAGGAATTACTGAAACAGGCCGACATTGCCATGTATCAGGCAAAAAAGGCCGGACGTAACACTTTAAGATTCTTTGACCCTCATATGCAGGACATCATTAACGCCCACGCAGCCCTGGAAAATGAGTTGCGCAAAGCACTTGAAAGTCGGCAATTCCAGTTGCATTACCAAATTCAGGTTAGTAGCGCAAATCGTCCCTTGGGCGCAGAAGCATTGATTCGTTGGGTACACCCTGAGCGAGGCCTGATATCTCCCGTTCATTTTATTCCCCTGGCGGAAGAAACCGGGTTGATACTGCCCATCGGTCAATGGGTTCTGGAGACTGCGTGCGCGCAGATCAAAGCATGGGAGCAAAATACGCTAACCCGCGACCTTGTCCTTGCGGTTAACGTGAGCGCCAAGCAATTCCACCAAGCCGATTTTGCAGCCCAAGTAAAATTTCTCGTGCAGCGTTATGAAATAAATCCTAAACTGCTTAAACTGGAACTTACCGAAAGCATGTTGCTGGAGAACATTGAGGAGATCATTACCACGATGAATGCGTTAAAGGAAATCGGGGTGCAATTTTCACTGGACGACTTCGGCACCGGATATTCATCCCTGCAATATCTCAAACGCCTGCCACTCAATCAGCTCAAGATTGACCAGTCTTTCATCCGCGACCTTGCCACAGACAGCAGTGATAAAGCGATCGTGCGAACCATCATTGCGATGGCTCAAAGCCTAAACCTGGAAGTGATTGCCGAAGGGGTCGAGACGGAAGAGCAACGACAAACCCTTCATGACAAAGGCTGCATTAACTATCAAGGATATCTGTTTGGAAAACCGGTACCGGTTGAGCAACTTGAGAAGATACTTAACCAAAACTAGACCTCAGTGAGCGCAAAACGCGATCAAAAAAATTTGCTTGCGGCAGCGAAAAGGGAAATTCTAACTTTTAGTAGTAAAGGATATTGATGAAATACATTGTGTCCAAATTGAACAGGCAAGTCTACTGCCATTGAGGGGTTATTAATGCAAGTGGCGTTGAATGCGGTTGGCAATAATACCAAGCTTATGCTTGAGCGTACGCTCAAGACGATGTGCCTGATCGGGGAAACTTATGGAGTCAGATAACTTTGCGCTGAAAATTCTAGTAGTGGAAGATAGCAAGGTTGCAATGGCTACATTATGCAAAGCTCTTCGCAAAATGGGAGTTCAGCACATTTCGACAGCGGGGCAAGGGCTGGAAGCACTTGAAATTTTCCGAAAAGATCGCCCCGACATTGTATTGCTGGATGGACTCCTCCCGGACATTGATGGTTTTGAAGTCGCCAGGAGAATGCGTGCAATAGAAGGCGGGAAGGCATGGTCGGCTATTATATTTCTGACAGGTATGGACAACGATGAAGATTTGGCTCGCGGCATTCAGGCTGGCGGTGATGATTACTTAAAAAAACCTGTTAATCCAATAGTTCTGCATGCCAAAATAAATGCCATGCGTCGTATAGTTGAAATGCAACATGCCAATGCAGATATAACTCGCCAATTGAATGAAGCAAACCGCCAACTTCAAGAGTTCAACAAGGAACTACAGATTCAATCCTCGACAGACCAATTAACAGGTATTTCTAATAGGCGCGTATTTGACGAATCATTGATTAAAGAGTGGAAGCGCTGTGAGAGACTTAAAATGCCTTTGTCCTTAGTCATGATGGATGTCGATTTTTTCAAACAGTTCAACGATAACTACGGGCATCAAGCTGGCGATCGGTGTTTGAAAGAAGTTGCAAGCCAACTGGCGCACTCAGTCGGTCGTCCCGGCGATCTGGCTGCACGCTACGGAGGCGAGGAGTTCGCGCTGATTTTGAGCTTAACCGATATTGAATCTGCCTGTTATATAGCAAATCGTGCCCGTGAGAATGTCTCGGCACTTGGGATAGCGCACACAGCATCAACGACCCAGTGTATTACGGTAAGCTGTGGCGTTTCTTCAATAATTCCAGATGAGCAATGTTCTGTTGAAACTTTAATAAAAACTGCCGATGAGGCGTTATATCAGGCAAAACGTCAAGGACGAAATAAGGTTGTTTGCCTTAGCAAACAACCCCAGAAATTTGAGTTTCTGATTTAGAATGGTATATCGTCGTCGAAGTTATCAAAATTGCCTTTAGCCGCAGGTACTGCCGCAGCCGGTTTGGCTGCTGGCGCGCTACGCGCTGGAGCAACTGAAGAAGTTTGATTTTCTACTACTTCAAAGCTGCCGGCACCGCCCGACTTGCTGCCCAGCATCTGCATCTCATTAACAATGATTTCGGTTGTGTAACGTTCTTGCCCTTCTTTTGTCTGGTACTTGCGCGTTTGAATCTTGCCCTCGACATAAATCTGCGCACCTTTTTTCAGATACTCTCCGGCAACCTCTGCCAGGCGACGATAAAACACAAGGTTGTGCCATTCGGTCTTTTCCTGCTTTTCACCACTCTTGTCTTTCCAATTTTCGGAAGTTGCCAAGGTGGCATTAGTTACGGCCTCGCCGTTGGTCATGTAACGGGTCTCGGGGTCTTTCCCCAAACGCCCAACCAATATTACTTTGTTAACCGACATGTCATATCCCTTTCACTAAATTCTTAACAGCTTCCTCGTCAAATCCGCTCGACTCTACCTTGATGCAGGCGATTTGTTCTTTTGCCACGACCAGCACCTCGCTTACACCGCGCAATTGTGCCAGAGACTGCTGAACCTTGCGCGCAACTTCTTCATTCAACACGGGCAAATGGTACATCATCGTCTTCAACGGCAACGGTGGCCTCATCCCGGAAGCCACTAGCAGCCACAGCAAAAGCATACACACGGCAAAGACAAACACGGCATTGCCGCCGTAAATCTGCATTAATAGCCCACCCATTGCGGAGCCAAAAAATGCCCCCAGAAATTGCACACTGCTGAATACGCCCATCGCAGTACCTTTGGCAGACAGTGGTGCGATCTTGCTGACGATAGAAGGTTGGGTCGCTTCCAAAACATTAAAGGAAATAAAGAAAAACAGCAATGATATCGCCACGCCCCACACACTTCCTTGCAAAAAAATTAGCGCCAGTTGCGCCAGTGCAGCAATTGCTATCGCGAGCATGAATACCTGTTTCAATTTTGCCTTTTTTTCCGCGATAATTATTGGCGGCACCATAAAAATAAAGGCGATAAACATTACCGGCAAATATACCTGCCACTGGTGCGGTGCATCCAGCCCGTCTGCGCGCAGAATGAAGGGCACTTGCATAAATACTGACATCAATATCGCATGCAACGTGAATACGCCGAAATCCATGCGCAATAAATCTTTATTGCGCAGCACCTCGGCAAGCTTACTCGTATTGGCCTCGGTATCAGAGTGGAAGCGCGTAATTGCCGGCTTCGGAATCAACCACAGCACGACTGCGATGCAAACAAAAGCCAGCGCGCCAATCAGTTCGAAAATACCGGACATGCCAATATAATGGTAGAGCAATGGTGACAACACCATCGAGACCGAAAACGTAATGCCTATGGTAATACCGATCATTGCCATCGCTTTGGTGCGATGCTCTTCGCGCGTAAGATCGGCCGTCAGCGCCATCACCGCCGCATTGATTGCACCGGCACCCTGTATCACACGCCCGGCGATGATCCAATAAATATCATCTGCCGAAGCCGCTATAAAACTTCCTGCGGCAAAGAGCAAAAGGCCGATCACAATCACCGGCTTACGCCCGTAACGATCTGACAACCAACCTGCCGGAATCTGAAATATTGCCTGGGTCAATCCGTACGCGCCAAGTGCTATCCCAATCAGGAAATGGTTCTTGCCACCCGGCAGCGTCTCCGCAAACAAGGCAAAAATCGGCAGAATAATAAACAAGCCCAGCATGCGCAGGCCGTAAACACCAGCCAAGCCAATACTGGCTCGGCGTTCAAGGGGGGTCATAGCGGAAGATTCAGCCGGCATAGAGCATTCAATTGAAAATTTGGAAGGTGCGTATCTTAACAGGTCAGCCAGCTACCTGACAGCAATGTGCTAAAGAATGGGACAACATGGAACTATGTCTTTTGGGATAGGTCGGAGCGACTTTTCATATAAAAAGTGAAGAAGCTTTTGTCCAATTGTCTCAGTCTCGCCCGATCTTCATATACGGCAGGACCAAGACCGCTGCGCTCGCGTATAGCTAAACTCGTAACCAAGCGATATGCCATACCACCGTCGCTGGTTGGCAAATTATTCCGCATGGAAATACCGTATTCCTTCTCGTGTGCAGACCATGCGGGAAACCATGTTGCATCAAGGTCCCCCAGGTCAGCCTGAAAGTCACTCCAGTCGCGTGCCAGTTCAACATTACCTGTTTCATCAACGAAGGAGTCGAACCGTTGGGGCGCCAGCCAAGCGTAGCGCAACGCAGCCTGTCTTGCCTGATCTATTTCACCATCACCGTAGAATCCCAAGCCTAGCCAGCGCTGCGCCGATGCGCGCATCTCTGCGCCCGGTATCTTCTGTGCAGCACGCACGACATCAGAAAATTGTTGCGCGCGCAAATATAATTCAGCCGCAAAATAATCACCGTGTTCGGGGCCGATACCCGCCCCCTCGGATGCTTTAGCCAGAATGCCCCAATACTTGCGAACCAGATCATCCCCCGATTTGCCCATCACCACAGCCACAGGAACAATCTGCTCTCGGATCAATTGCTCTTCTGCGGCAACGGCAGCAAGAGTGCCGAGCCTGTTAGGGGCATCACTACTATTGGCTCTGCTATCAATAAAATCGCACAGCACCTTATATTCCCGCAACCCGGCATGGTGCGGGTCTGCTGCTGCCAACTTGCGCAACGCCAACCGCGATGCCGCACTATCAAAGTTCAACAGCGCAGCAATCAAATCGTTGGCGCACTGAACAGGTACTGAATCTGCAAAAATATCGAGTTGGTACATAGTTCTGATTTTACAGGCTCATTCAGGAGATTTGTGCTGACTTTAGTTAATGAGTTAATGCGCCAAAAATTCTTCTGCGGCATTTCTCCGGGAAGATAGCGCCTGTTACAGCAGAGCCAAAGCTTGGCGTATCATGGAACGATGATGATGCGCAGCTTCATCCTTAAGCTTGCGGTGCAATTCGGGCGGAAAAGCTTTAATCAACAGGCTGGGCTTCCTCACCACTTCATTATTGCTCGCAAAATGATATTCATTTCGTACATCTGAAGCAAGCTGCCAACGCAATGGTGTTTTTGCCGGATGGGATATTGAATGGGACTTCAATGTCATACATAAAAGGCAAAGGAGCCGCCCGTTTCAATATAAACAAATGGTGCCAAATCGCCATAGTTTGCCAAATGTCATTTGGGGAAGCTCGAATTTTCGCGTATATTGTCCAGTCGTTTTTATGACTCTCGGCCTTAAATGGAATACATCAAAATTCGTGGTGCCCGCACCCACAATCTAAAGAACATCAGTCTCGACCTGCCACGCAATAAATTGGTGGTGATTACCGGCTTATCCGGCTCGGGCAAGTCCTCACTTGCCTTCGATACCTTATATGCCGAGGGACAGCGCCGTTATGTGGAGTCGCTTTCGGCTTACGCACGGCAATTCTTGCAGTTGATGGAAAAACCGGATGTTGATTTGATCGAGGGGCTTTCACCTGCTATCGCCATCGAACAAAAAGCCACTTCGCATAACCCCCGTTCAACTGTGGGTACGGTGACGGAGATTCATGATTATTTGCGTTTGCTGTTTGCGCGTGCGGGTGATCCGTATTGTCCGCAGCACGATCTGGTGTTGCAGGCGCAATCGGTAGGGCAAATGGTGGATCATGTGCTGGCATTGCCGGAAGGCACCAAGGTGATGATTCTTTCGCCGCTTGTTGTAGAACGCAAAGGCGAGCAGCTTGATATGTTTGACGAGCTGCGTGCGCAGGGCTTCGTGCGGCTGCGCGTGAACGGCAAGATTTTCGAAATGGATAATCTGCCGAAACTTGAGAAGAACAAGAAGCACACTATCGAGATCGTGGTGGACAGATTGAAAGTGTCAGTTGACATCAAACAGCGTTTAGCGGAGTCGTTCGAGACTGCACTGCGTCATGCCGATGGTCGTGCGTTGGCAGTTGAGATGGACAGTGGCAAGGAGCATTTGTTTTCTGCCAAATTTGCCTGCCCTATTTGTAATTACTCACTGCAAGAGTTGGAGCCGCGTTTATTTTCATTTAACAGTCCGATGGGCGCATGTCCGAAATGCGACGGGCTGGGAAATATCACTTTTTTCGATCCGCTGCGTATTGTTGCTTTCCCGAATCTTTCATTGAGCGGAGGTGCAATTAAAGGATGGGATAGACGCAATCAGTTTTACTATCAAATGTTGGACAGTCTGGCGAAACATTATGATTTCGACTTGGAGCGACCTTTTGAAAGCTTGCCGGAAAAAATCAAAAAGGTTGTACTGTTCGGTAGCGGCCGGGAGGAAATTCCGTTCCAATATATGAACGAACGCGGCAAGAAGATGATACGCGAGCATGCATTTGAAGGCATCGTCAATAATCTGGAGCGTCGCTATAATGAAACGGATTCGCCTACAGTACGGGAAGAACTATCAAAGTATCTTAATGGTTGCGCTTGCCCGGATTGCAAAGGCACGCGCCTGCGCGAAGAGGCGCGCCATGTGCGGGTAGCCGATCAGGCCATTTATCAAATTAGTGCCTTGCCGCTAAAGCAGGCACTAACTTTTTTTCAGGGCGTAAAACTCCCTGGCAACAAGCAGGCCATCGCCGAAAAGATTGTGCAAGAAATTGCCAGTCGACTTACCTTTCTTAACAACGTGGGCTTGGACTATCTGTCTTTGGATCGCTCCGCAGAAACCTTATCCGGTGGCGAGGCTCAGCGCATTCGCCTGGCTTCACAGATCGGCTCGGGCTTGACCGGTGTGATGTACGTACTCGATGAACCTTCAATTGGCTTGCATCAGCGCGACAATGATCGTTTATTGGACACACTGAAGCGCCTGCGTGATATGGGTAACAGCGTGATCGTGGTGGAGCATGATGAGGATGCCATTCTGACTGCCGATTATGTGGTTGATATGGGCCCCGGCGCGGGCGAACATGGCGGGATTGTTGTTGCACAAGGCACGCCCAAAGAAGTATGCGCCAACCCGCAATCACTCACTGGTGATTACCTTTCAGGCCGACGCTTCATTGAGACACCGGCGCAATATTTAAAGCCGGATGCAGAGCGCCATTTGCGTATCATCGGTGCGTGCGGTAACAATCTGAAAGATGTGACGCTTGATCTGCCCGTTGGCCTGCTCACCTGCATTGCGGGCGTTTCCGGCTCGGGTAAGTCCACACTCATCAACGACACCTTATACAATGCCGTAGCCAAGCATCTTTATGGCAGCAATGCCGAGCCGGCACCCTATGCCGAAATTGAGGGGCTGGAATTTTTTGACAAAGTTATTAGTGTTGATCAATCTCCTATCGGACGTACACCTCGTTCAAATCCGGCAACCTATACCGGTCTGTTTACGCCTATCCGCGATTTATTTTCAGGTGTGCCAACCTCGCGTGAGCGTGGCTATGGGCCGGGTCGATTTTCTTTCAACGTGAAGGGTGGTCGCTGCGAATCCTGCCAGGGCGATGGTGTAATTAAGGTCGAGATGCATTTTCTACCCGACGTTTACGTACCGTGTGATGTCTGCCACGGACATCGTTACAACCGCGAAACGCTTGAAGTGCAATACAAGGGCAAAAACATTCATCAAGTGCTAAACATGACTGTTGAGCATGCGTACGAGTTTTTCAAGGCAGTGCCAATCATCGCGCGCAAACTAAAAACATTGCTCGATGTGGGCTTGGGTTACATCACCCTAGGACAAAGCGCAACAACACTTTCCGGCGGCGAAGCACAGCGGGTAAAGCTTTCCCTTGAGCTTTCCAAGCGCGACACCGGACGCACATTGTATATTCTCGATGAACCGACTACCGGGCTGCACTTTCATGATATCGCATTGCTGCTTAAGGTAATTCACACCCTGCGTGATCAGGGCAATACAGTCGTTGTCATAGAACACAATTTGGATGTGATTAAAACGGCTGACTGGGTGATTGATTTGGGACCTGAAGGGGGCGATGGAGGTGGTCTTATCGTTGCGCAGGGTTCGCCCAAAGATATTGCGGCGAACAAAGAAAGTGTAACAGGCCCATATTTGAAAAAGCTTTTGATTTAGTATGATAAATTACATTATCTACAGATTGTCTTACATTTATTTTTCACTAAAACAAAGAAATAAGCGTTTGACAATTATAGTTTTTATGGCGTAATCTCTATCAGACCTAACGAACGATTAGGTCTGTTAAATCATAAATCGACAAAATTGAGGAGCTTAAACATGAAAAATATTTACTTCAGCGTGATTTCAATAATCTGCCTGATGGTTTCAACGAGTATTATGGCTGCCGATATGCCAGAGTTAGCGAAGAAGAATAACTACTGTAGCGTTTGTCATAAGGTCGATGCGAAATCAATTGGCCCATCTTGGCTGGATATTTCTAAATTTTACAATGGAAAAACAGAACGCTCGACTTCGGGTAAAACTGTACAGGAAGCTACAGGGGGCTTGCCTGTTGACCAATTTTTGATCAAGAAAGTTTCTGTTGGCGGACACGGCAATTGGGGTGCTCAACCCATGTTGGCGAACGATAATGTTTACAACCAACCATCTGAAGCCAAGCAACAAGACATTAAAGAACTGGTAGCTTACATTTTGTCGCTTGCCAAGTAATCCGTAACAAATTCAGTATCAAATCTGAACGGAGCTAACATTAGTAGCTCCGTTTTCATTTGTTCTCTATTCTCTAACATTTAGTAGTTCAATTTTCTTAGAACGTTAGCCCGTTTGCTCAACCTACAAATATTTCTTGACAAATTTAATTGGTTATTGTTAGATAAACTCGGTTTTTGTCTCTATCTACGTAAAAGGAGAACAATCATGAATATTAGAATGTTAGGTTTATTGGTATCACTTGCTATCTTTGGACAAGCTTACGCAGTAGACGGCTCCATAACCATTAGCAGTCCGGCTGATGGTGCAACGGTGAGTTCCAAGAGTAAAGTTTCTATCTCTTACGCAGCGGTGCTCGGCCCGACAGGGGATCACTTGCATCTTTATGTAGATAATAAGCGCGTCGATGTCTTGCGGGAAATAAAAGGCAGTACTGAGATTGATGCGTTGTCTGCCGGAAAGCACCATGTCTGCTTGACTGTAAATACAAGCTCACACGCACCGACTGGTGTTGAAACTTGCGTTGATGTCACTTCGCAATGAGTGCGGTTCAAAATCTGGGCTATAGCGCAATTCAGGTAGTGCATAATTTTGGTGCGGTTGCGACTGTTGGCGGTTCGATTATTGCTGTTCAAATGCGAGAAGAAGCGCTTCGACGTCGATTGGCCCATTTGGTACTGTTCGGTTGGGTAGCGCAGGCTGCAAGTGGCGCGTCCTTTGGCTTGGTCACTTACTACTATTATCAGCATCTACCGGATATATCCGGAATAGCCGTCGATGCATTGAGCATCAAAATGATATGCGCTTCGCTTGGAATTTTGCAGCTTATGACTTACTTGTGGCAAAGTGAGCGTTGGACAGATTTGACGAGAAGTAAAGTGTGGATTTCTTCGGCAGCTCTCGCGATAACAGCAATTTCTGCTGCGGCTTTTTTGCGCTGGTTTTCATAAAATAACAAGGCCGGATTAAATCCGGCCTTGTATATATTTGCTGACTACGTATCTACTTATTCGCCGGCATCAACTGGTTGAGCATCAGCAGGACGATCCAGCAGTTCAATCAACGCCATAGGAGCATTGTCACCCTTGCGGAATCCGAACTTAAGGATGCGGGAATAACCGCCGTTGCGAGTTGCATAACGGGGACCAAGTTCATCAAACAGCTTGGTCACGATGTCACGATCACGCAAACGTGAAAAAGCCAAACGACGGTTAGCCAAGCTTGGATTTTTGCCCAAAGTTAAAATCGGCTCTGCAACGCGACGTAATTCTTTTGCCTTGGGCAAAGTCGTTTTAATGACTTCGTGACGCAACAGCGAAACTGTCAAGTTACGCAACATCGCCAAACGATGGCTGCTGGTGCGATTGAGTTTTCTGAGACCTAAACGGTGACGCATGATTATCCTTTCGTACTGCTCTTAACTTATACCGACTTACTTCTCTATTGTAGAAGGCCAGTTTTCCAATTTCATGCCAAGTGACAGCCCGTGCTCGGCCAATACCTGCTTGATCTCATTGAGCGACTTGCGACCCAGATTCGGTGTACGCAACAAATCAGCTTCATTGTGCTGTATCAAATCACCAATGTAGTGAATGCTTTGCGCTTTGAGGCAGTTAGATGAGCGTGGTGTCAATTCCAAGTCATCTACCGGGCGCAGCAGCATCGGATCAACTTTCGGTGCTTGTGGCTTCTCAACCGGGGCAGGCGTACCTTCCAAAGCAGCGAATACGGAGAACTGATCCACCAATATACGAGCTGCATAACGAATAGACTCTTCCGGATCAATTGCGCTGTTGGTCTCAATGTCCATGATCAGCTTGTCCAAATCAGTACGCTGTTCAACACGAGCGCTCTCGACAGAGTAACTTACACGCGAAATCGGGCTGAAAGAGGCATCCAAAGCAATATGCCCAACTGCACGAGTCTCCCCGGGTTGTTGGCGCGAAATCGCAGAAACATAACCACGACCCTGCTCGACCTTAATCTCAATTTCCAGCTTACCGCCAGCAGTAAGATGAGCGATCACATGATTCGGGTTAACTACCTCGGTATCTGCGTTAGTTTCAATATCTGCTGCAGTCACAACCCCTGCACCGGATTTTTTCAGGTGCAGCGTCGTTTCCTGCGAATTGTGCAATTTAAGTACCAACCCTTTTAGGTTCAAAAGAATTTCAACAACATCTTCTTGAACGCCATCAATAGAAGAGTACTCGTGCAACACGCCTGCAATCTTTACCTCAGTTACTGCTGAGCCAGGCATCGACGACAAAAGTATACGGCGCAATGCATTACCCAAAGTGTGACCGTAGCCACGCTCAAACGGCTCCATTACTACCCGCGCCTGGGTAGGAGAAATTCTATGCACATCGATAATACGTGGCTTTAGCAAATTGTTATACGACATATTCTTACTCCGCGTGGATTACTTAGAATACAACTCGACAACGAGATGCTCGTTAATCGTCGCTGGTAATTCAGAACGTTGTGGCAAGGCTTTGTAAGTACCCTTGAAAGCCTTGACATCCACTTCGATCCACTCCGGGAATCCGCGCTGTTCTGCCGCTTGCAAAGCGGCCTTGACACGCAATTGAGCCTGAGACTTTGCAGCAACTTCAACCACATCTCCCGGGCGCACTTGGTAGGAAGGAATGTTTACGCGCTTGCCATTTACCAAAATAGAGTTGTGTCTTACCACTTGGCGTGCTTCGGAACGAGAAGCACCGAATCCCATGCGATAGGAAACGTTATCCAAGCGTGATTCCAAGATTTGCAGCAAGCTTTCGCCTGTAATACCGCGAGACGCTTCTGCGCGTTTGTAAGTCAGACGGAATTGACCTTCCATCACACCATACATACGGCGCAACTTTTGCTTCTCGCGCAACTGGCCTCCGTACTCAGATTGACGCTGATTCTTCTTTTGACCGTGCTGACCGGGTGGATAGGCACGACGCTCAACCGCGCACTTGTCAGTAAAACACTTTTCAGCCTTCAGAAACAGCTTCTCGCCTTCGCGACGGCACTTACGGCACTTTGGATCCAGATTTCTAGCCAAGATTTATACTCCCAACAATTAGATACGACGCTTTTTCGGCGGACGGCAACCGTTATGCGGTACAGGCGTGATGTCTGATACGCTGGTGATTTTAAAACCAGCAGCATTCAGTGCACGCACCGCAGATTCGCGACCAGGACCAGGTCCTTTAATACGCACTTCAAGATTCTTGACGCCGCATTCAACAGCAGCTTTTCCAGCCGTTTCAGCCGCAATCTGCGCTGCGAATGGAGTGCTCTTGCGAGAACCTTTAAATCCATTACCACCACTGGTAGACCAAGCGAGCGCATTGCCCTGACGGTCAGTGATAGTCACAATTGTGTTGTTAAATGATGCATGTACGTGGGCAATACCCTCGGCAACATTCTTTTTGACTTTCTTGCGCACTCTCGTGCTGGGCTTAGCCATGTCTTAAATCCTCTATTAAATTACTTTTTCGCACCTGCGATAGACTTACGCGGACCTTTACGGGTACGCGCGTTTGTGTGGGTACGCTGACCACGACACGGCAAGCCGCGACGGTGGCGCAATCCACGATAGCAACCCAGATCCATCAATCGCTTGATGTTCATGGAGATTTCACGACGCAAATCGCCTTCCACAGTAAACTTGGCGACTTCGTCGCGAAGCTTTTCCATGTCAGTATCGCTGACATCTTTTATTTTAATGGAAGTCACAACCCCGGCTGAAGCGCAAATTGCGCGAGCACGGGTACGTCCAATCCCGTAAATCGCAGTAAGCGCGATTTCAGCGTGTTGGTGATTTGGAATGTTTACACCTGCAATACGTGCCATGCAGCTACCCTATCGTTCAAAAGTCTTAAATTGTATCATCCAGCAGCGATTAAATTCAATCAGCCCTGGCGTTGTTTATGGCGTGGATCGCTACTGCAAATTACACGAACCACCCGATTGCGCCGAATAATTTTGCAATTACGGCAAACCTTTTTTACTGATGCTTGAACTTTCATTTCGTTCTCCTAAAACCCAACTCTACAATATTATCTACTTTACTTGGCGCGGAATACAATACGCGCCCTGCTCAAATCATAAGGTGAAACATCTACAGTCACTTTATCGCCGGGAAGAATTCGTATGTAATGCATACGCATCTTGCCTGAAATGTGACCAAGTACCACGAAGCCATTTTCCAATTTCACACGAAAAGTTGCATTTGGCAGGGCTTCCAGTATTTCACCCTGCATTTGTATGACGTCTTCTTTAGCCATTAGTGCGTCGACCCGCCTTTAAAATTGGCTTTCTTTAGCAAACTTTCATATTGGTGCGTCATCATGTAAGACTGTACTTGTGCCATAAAGTCCATCGTAACCACTACCAAAATCAGCAAAGATGTTCCACCAAAATAAAAAGGCACGTTCCACTTAACCACTAAAAATTCGGGCAACAAACAAACCAGCGTTATATATATCGCACCGATCAAAGTTAAGCGCAACATAATTTTCTCGATATATTTTGCTGTTTGCTCTCCCGGACGAATTCCTGGCAAAAAAGCACCGCTTTTCTTCAAATTGTCAGCCGTATCTTTCGGGCTGAAGACCAGCGCAGTATAGAAGAAGCAGAAAAACACGATCGCCGCAGCATAGAACAGCACATATATCGGTTGCCCTGGAGACAACTTTTCACTTACATCTTTCAGCCAAGACATATTTTGTCCTGCACCAAACCATCCAGCCAAAGTAGCCGGGAACAAAATTATACTGGAAGCGAATATCGGCGGAATAACCCCGGCCATATTCAGCTTCAGTGGCAAGTGCGAACTTTGCCCACCGTATACTTTGTTACCCACCTGCCTCTTGGCATAGTTCACCAAAATCTTGCGTTGTCCGCGCTCAACAAACACAACCAATGCCGTAATTGCAAAAGCACCGATCAACAAGAACAGCACCAAAGGTATCGAGAATGCACCTGTACGGGCCATTTCCAAAGTATTACCAATCGCATTTGGCAAACCGGCTGCGATACCGGCAAAAATGATCAACGATATCCCGTTACCCAAACCGCGTTCTGTAATTTGCTCACCCAACCACATCAAAAACATCGTTCCGGTAACCAAAGTGATTACGGTTGTTAATTGAAACAACCCTCCCGGATGTGGAACCAAGCCCGCTTGCGATTGCAAAGCAACCGAAATACCAAACGACTGAAACAGCGCCAAAACCAAAGTTCCGTAGCGGGTGTACTGCGTAATCTTGCGGCGACCTGCTTCGCCTTCCTTTTTTAACTGCTCAAGCTGAGGCACTGCAATAGCAGCCAATTGCATGATAATCGAAGCCGATATATAAGGCATGATCCCCAATGCAAAAATAGTAAAGCGAGACAACGCGCCACCTGAGAACATGTTGAACATGCCCAAGATACCACCCTTTTGTGACTTGAATAGATCTGCCAAGACGGTCGGATCAATTCCAGGTACCGGTATATGCGCGCCTATGCGGTAAACGATCAGCGCGCCCAGCAAAAACCACAAACGCTGACTTAGATCACCGTACTTTCCTTTTACATTCTTGGTTGGCGCGTTCACAAACTACCCTTACTCAGTGATGCTTCCGCCAGCAGCTTCCACTGCAGCGCGTGCACCCTTGGTCAACAGCAAACCTTGCAACTTAACTGCACGTTTGATTTCACCTGCAAGAACTACTTTCGCGCCTAGCGCAATAGCCGGTACCACACCTGCTTGCTTGAGCGCCAGCAAGTCGATGGTATCCACAGGCAAAGCCTCCAAGTCGGACAAACGGACTTGTGCTGTGTCGTTGCGAGTTAACGAAACGAAACCACGCTTGGGCAAACGGCGTTGCAAAGGCATTTGACCGCCTTCGAAACCGACCTTATGAAATCCGCCTGAACGCGACTTTTGACCTTTGTGACCGCGTCCGGCTGTTTTACCCAAGCCAGAACCGATACCGCGACCAACGCGACGTTTTGAGTGCTTCGAGCCATCCGCTGGCTTAATTTGATTGAGTTGCACTTACGCCTCCCACTTAACCAAGTAATACACTTTATTTATCATGCCGCGAACAGCCGGTGTGTCTTCGACTTCAACCGTATGATTCAAACGACGCAACCCCAAGCCGCGAATGCATGCGCGATGCGACTCTTTCGTGCCAATCACGCTCTTCACTTGAGTCACTTTTAATGTCTTAGCTTGTGCCATGATTACCCCTGAATTTCTTCTACAGTCTTACCGCGTTTAGCCGCGATCTCGGCTGGAGAGTTCAATGCTTTCAAACCATTCAACGTTGCACGAACCACGTTGTAAGGATTGCTCGACCCGATGCATTTTGCCAGCACGTTGCGCACTCCCACTGCTTCAAACACAGCGCGCATCGCACCACCTGCGATAATTCCGGTACCTTCTGAAGCCGGCTGCATATAGACCTTGGCAGCGCCATGACGACCGATCACCGCATGATGCAAAGTGCCGTTCTTCAAATTAACTTTAGTCAGCTTGCGACGTGACTCTTCCATTGCTTTTTGCACGGCAACCGGAACTTCTTTGGATTTGCCTTTGCCCATGCCGATGCTGCCATCGCCATCGCCCACCACTGTCAGTGCGGCAAAACCCATAATGCGACCACCTTTTACAACCTTGGTCACACGGTTAACTGCAATCATCTTTTCAATGAGGCCGTCACCGCGTTCTTCTTGTTGCTGCTGACCTTTACCTTGAGCTTTAGCCATGATTACCTCTAATTAGAACTTGAGACCATGTTCGCGCGCGGCGTCTGCCAGCGCTTTGATGCGACCATGATATTTGTTACCGGAACGGTCAAACGCCACGGCAGTTACACCCGCAACTTTTGCTTTTTCAGCAATACGCTTGCCGACAACCGCCGCTGCGGCCGCATTACCTCCGTTAGCCACTTCTTTGCGCACTTCCGCCTCTGCGGTTGATGCACTCACCAGTACTTTTCCGCCATCGGCTGAAATCACTTGAGCATAAATATGCAGGTTAGTACGGTGAATCGCCAAACGTACTGTTTTCTGATCAGCAATTTTTGCACGGGTTTTGCGTGCTCTGCGCTGACGCGCTTCATTCTTGTTCGACATATCAGCCTCGATTATTTCTTCTTGGTTTCTTTCAGGATTACCACTTCATCTGCGTAACGCACACCTTTGCCCTTGTAAGGCTCGGGTTGGCGGTAAGCACGAATTTCGGCAGCAACCTGCCCAACTTGCTGCTTATCTGAACCGGTCAACACTATTTCAGTTTGGGTTGGCGTTGCAACTTTTACACCTGCCGGCATTTTATGCACAACCGGATGAGAGTACCCCAACGTCAAATTGATCGAATCACCGGCTGCCTGAGCACGATACCCAACGCCGACTAAAGTCAATTTGCGCTCAAACCCCTGGTTAACACCAACGATCATATTGGCCAACAGCGCACGAATAGTGCCCGATTGCGCATTGGCTTGTTGTGAATCGTTCGTCGCCTTGCACAGCAGCGTGCTGTCTTTACGTTCAACCGACACGTCACCTTTTAATTCTTGATTCAAAGTACCCTTGGGCCCTTTGACGGAAACCTTGTTTGCAGCCAGTGTCACTTCGACTCCGGCTGGAACAACGATAGGATTTTTAGCTACTCTAGACATATTCCCTCCGTTACGCGACGATGCACAGAACTTCGCCGCCAATGCCATTGGCACGAGCTTTGTGATCTGTCATCAAACCCTTGGAGGTCGAAACGATCGCTATACCCAAGCCATTCATAACCTTTGGTATATCTTCGCTACCCTTGTAGACACGCAAACCCGGGCGACTGACACGCTGAATCGTCTCAATTACCGGACGATTGGCGTAGTATTTCAAACCAATCTCCAAAGTTGGCTTGCCATCATTTTCGGTGACTTTGAAGCCATCGACATAGCCTTCATCGCTCAGCACTTTTGCAATTGCTGTCTTGAGCTTGGAAGAAGGCATTACTACGCTTACTTTTTCCGCCAGCTGCGCATTACGAATGCGCGTCAGCATGTCGGAGATCGGATCACTCATACTCATAAATTCACCCTTACCAGCTTGCCTTGACTACACCTGGGATCTCACCGCGCATTGCGTATTCACGCAATTTAGTGCGACCCAAACCAAACTTGCTGAACACGCCGCGAGGACGTCCTGTCAACGCGCAACGATTACGCAAACGCACCGGACTGGAATTGCGTGGCAACGCTTGAATCTTTTGACGTGCAGCAAAACGCTCTTCTTCGGTCAATGAAACGTTAGTTGCAATTGCCTCCAAGGCCGTACGCTTGGCAGCAAATTTCTTCACTACCTCACGGCGTTTTTGCTCACGATTAATAATAGATACCTTAGCCATATTACCCTCAGTTCTTCAATGGGAATTTGAATGCCAACAAAAGCGCTTTTGCCTCTTCGTCGGTTTTTGCCGTGGTCGTGATCGTAATATTCATACCACGCAACGCATCAATCTTGTCGTATTCGATTTCAGGAAAAATGATCTGCTCTTTGACGCCCATGTTGTAATTGCCACGACCATCAAAAGACTTCCCGGAAATACCGCGAAAATCTCGAATACGTGGAATAGCAACAGTAACCAGCCGATCCAAAAATTCATACATGCGCTCACGACGCAAAGTCACCTTGCAACCAACCGGATAGTTTTCACGTATCTTAAAACCCGCAATGGATTTTTTGGACTTCGTTACTACCGGCTTCTGACCGGCAATTTTCTGCATATCAGCAACTGCGTGATCCATCACTTTCTTATCGGCCACCGCTTCGCCGACCCCCATATTCAGGGTGATCTTCTCGATGCGAGGCACTTCCATGATGGACTTGTAGCCAAACTTTTTCATCAGCTCTTTGGAGACTGAGGTTTTATAGAAATCGTATAAACGAGCCATGCTCTTCTTACCCCTTAGGCAATCACTTCGCCACTGGACTTAAATACACGAACCTTGCGGCCGTCTTCCAGGGACTTAACACCAACGCGATCAGCTTTTTTAGTTGCCGCATTGTAAATAGCAACGTTGGAAATATGAATCGGCTTCTCAATTTCAACGATACCACCCGCCACACCTTTTACAGGATTGGGCTTCTGATGCTTCTTAACCTTGTTAATGCCGCTTACCAGTACCGCATCTTCCAGTACGTTCAGCACACTGCCGCGATTACCCTTGTCTTTGCCGGCAATGATGATCACATCATCGTTTTTCTTAATCTTGCGCATGTCTTATCCTTACTTGCTTTACAGCACTTCCGGTGCCAGTGACACAATCTTCATGAAGCGCTCATTACGCAATTCACGAGTCACCGGGCCAAAAATACGCGTTCCGATTGGCTCAAGTTTGTTGTTCAGCAACACTGCCGCATTACCGTCAAACTTGATCAAGGAACCATCTGCACGACGCACACCTTTGGCTGTACGCACAACAACCGCGCTGTACACTTCGCCTTTTTTTACACGCGCACGCGGTGCCGCATCTCTGATGCTGACTTTGATGACATCTCCAATTGCCGCATAGCGACGCTTGGAGCCACCCAGCACTTTGATGCACATAACGGAGCGCGCGCCGGTGTTATCGGCCACATTCAAAACTGACTGCATTTGTATCATTTTTTAAATCTCCAACTTTGACCGCTAACGGCGGCTAGTCTTGGAACCCGTTCGGGTTAGGCCGTCGCAAGCGACGGTGAAACGAAGCCGCGCATTCTAATTAGACTTATCAAAAAGCACAAGCACTAATTGCATAATTTTAACAATTAAACCGCATCTGCCTTTTCAACCAGCTTTGCAACACGCCAAGACTTGGTTTTGGACAACGGACGAGTCTCCTCGATTGTTACCACATCACCTTGATGAAACTCATTGTTTTCATTATGTGCGTGATACTTTTTGGAAACACTGATGATTTTACCCAGCACAGGATGCTTCACCTTGCGCTCGATCAACACTGTTACTGTTTTGTTCATCTTGTCACTGACTATTGTTCCTGTCAGTGTTCGTTTCAGATTCGTTGCACTCATTGCTGCGCACCTTTTTCAGTCAAGATCGTTTTTACCCGCGCAATATCACGACGCACCTTGGTCAATTGGCTAGTATTGCTCAATTGCTGGGTGGCCACCTGCATACGCAGGCCAAATTGCGCCTTGTTCAGTGACAGCAGCTCTTGTTGCAAGTCTGCCGCAGATTTAGCTTTCAGTTCGCTCGCCTTCATAATCATGTCCCTACCTGTCTAACTACAAATGTAGTGGCAATAGGCAACTTGGCCGATGCCAAGCGAAACGCCTCACGCGCCAAAGTTTCATCAACGCCATCCATCTCGTACAACATCTTGCCAGGCTGAATCTCGGCAACATAGTACTCAGGACTACCCTTACCGTTACCCATACGTACTTCAGCTGGCTTTTGTGAGATTGGCTTATCCGGGAATATGCGAATCCAAATACGGCCACCACGCTTAATATGACGCGTCATCGCACGGCGAGCAGCTTCGATTTGGCGTGCGGTCAAACGACCACGCGCAACGGCCTTAAGACCGAACTCTCCGAAACTAACCTTATTGCCGCGGGTTGCAATGCCGGTATTACGGCCCTTTTGCTCTTTGCGGTATTTTCTTCTAGCTGGCTGTAGCATGTTTTGCTCCCGACTTTCTTACTTTTTTCTCCGGCTCAGCCGCAACAGGCGCAACTGCTTCTTGCTGACCATTTTGCTCACCCTTGTACACCCACACCTTCACCCCGATCAAACCGTAGGTAGTCAAAGCTTCAGATGTGCCGTAGTCGATATCTGCGCGCAGTGTGTGTAGCGGCACACGGCCTTCGCGATACCACTCGGTACGCGCAATTTCAATCCCGTTCAAGCGACCTGAACTCATTATCTTGATACCTTGAGCTCCAAGCCGCATTGCATTTTGCATCGCGCGCTTCATAGCACGACGGAACATGATACGTTTTTCCAATTGCTGCGTGATGGAGTCAGCAATTAGTTGCGCGTCTATTTCCGGCTTGCGAACTTCTTCAATGTTCAAACCAACGTCGGGCAAGCCCATGCGTTTTTTCAACTCATTGCGCAAAGCCTCGATGTCTTCGCCTTTTTTACCGATGACCACCCCGGGGCGTGCTGTGTAGATCGTAACCTTGGCGTTCTTTGCAGGGCGCTCGATAACGATTTTGGACACGCCCGCACCGGCCAGTTTTTTCTTCAGAAACTCGCGAACTTCAATGTCCTTCAGCAACAATTCAGAAAAATGTTTGCTGTTTGAATACCACTTCGAGGTCCAGTTCTTATTAACGCTCAACCGGAAACCGATTGGATGAATTTTCTGTCCCATGCTTAACTCCCAACCTTAATCGTAATGTGACAGGTCTGCTTTTCGATACCATTGCCACGGCCTTTGGCGCGGGCAATCATGCGCTTCAGAGACGTTGCCTTGTCGATGTAGATAGTAGAAACCTTCAACTCGTCGATATCGGCGCCATCGTTATGCTCGGCGTTTGCAATAGCAGACTCCAAAGCTTTCTTGATGATTCCGGCACCCTTTTTAGGGCTGAACGATAAAATTTGCAGTGCTCTGTCTACTGGCAGGCCGCGAATCTGATCAGCGACCAGACGACCTTTTTGCGCCGACAGGCGAACACCTTTAATAACTGCTGTTGTGCTCATCATACCTCCTTATTTCTTGGCTACTGCTTTTTTGTCAGCAGCATGCCCTTTGAAGGTGCGGGTCAAAGAAAATTCGCCGAGCTTGTGTCCGACCATATTTTCAGAAATGTACACCGGAATATGTTGCTTGCCGTTGTGTACCGCGATTGTCAGACCAACAAACTCAGGCAACACGGTGGAACGACGCGACCAGGTTTTCACCGGACGCTTGTCGCTGGTAGCACGAACAGTCTCTACTTTCTTCACCAAGTGCAAGTCTACGAATGGGCCTTTTTTAATTGAACGTGCCATATCTTCTTACCCCTTAAACCTGAAAGCGACGGCGAACGATCATGCCGCTTGTGCGCTTGTTACGACGTGTACGGAAGCCCTTGGCTGGCACACCCCACGGGCTGACAGGATTACGGCCTGCTGCTGTTTTACCTTCACCACCACCATGCGGGTGATCTACCGGGTTCATCACCACACCGCGAACTGTCGGGCGAATGCCGCGCCAACGATTTGCACCGGCCTTACCGATTGAGCGCAGAGAGTGCTCACCGTTACCTACTTCGCCAATCGTTGCGCGGCAATTAATGTGCACTTTGCGAATTTCACCGGAGCGCAAACGCAATTGTGCATACTCGCCTTCGCGTGCCAGTAATTGCACCGAAGTACCCGCAGAGCGGGCCAACTGCGCGCCTTTACCCGGCAACATTTCAATTGCGTGTATTGTTGAACCCACTGGAATATTCCGCAGAGGAAGCGCATTACCCGCTTTAATCGGAGCCTCGGATCCGCTCAACAATTGTGCCCCAACAGCGACACCCTTGGGAGCAATAATGTAACGACGCTCACCGTCCGCGTACACCAGCAAAGCCAAGTGTGCAGTACGGTTTGGATCGTATTCCAAATGTTCAACCTTGGCCGGAATTCCATCTTTGTCGCGCTTGAAGTCAACGATACGATAATGTTTTTTATGACCGCCACCCATATGACGAACGGTAATGTGTCCGTTATGATTACGACCGGCGGTTCTTGTTTTCTTTTCCAGCAACGATGCTTCCGGTTTCCCTTTGTGCAGATCAGGGTTGACCACTCGCACAACTGCGCGACGTCCTGGAGATGTTGGTTTTAGTTTAATCAGTGCCATGATGTTTATCCTTGCTCGCTCGCAGCAAAATTGATCTCTTGTCCAGGCGCCAGAGACACATAAGCTTTCTTCCAGTCTGAACGACGTCCGGAAAACTTGCCGAAACGTTTTTGTTTGCCCTTAACAACTGCAATCTGTACGCTTTCGACAGTCACCTTGAACAACAGCTCAACGGCAGCCTTAACTTCGGGCTTTGTTGCATTAGACACAACTTTGAAGATCACCTGTTCATTCTTCTCGGCTACATAGGTAGCCTTTTCAGAAATTTGCGGTGCCAGCAGAATATTCAGCAAACGTTCTTCTTTGTTAATTTGTGCGCTCATTCCAGCACCTCTTCGATCTTGGCAACCGCATTGCGAGTAACCAGCACTTTATTGAAACGTACCAGACTGACCGGATCCGCCTGATGAGCTTCCAGTACCAACACGTTCGGCAGATTGCGAGCCGACAGATACAAGTTTTCGTCGATGCTGTCGGTAATAATCAATACTCGTTCGCCGCCAAAACCCAAGCTTTTGATCTTGTCTGCCAACAACTTTGTCTTGGGTGCATCAAGAACCAGATCGTCCACAACGATCAAGCGATCTTCACGCACCAACTGAGAAAAGATGGACGCCAAACCGGCGCGGTACATCTTGCGATTAACTTTTTGTGTGTAATTTTCATCCGGGCTATTCGGGAATATCTTACCACCCCCGCGCCACAACGGACTGGACGCCATACCGGAACGGGCACGGCCCGTACCTTTTTGTGCCCATGGCTTACGAGTACTCTTGGCAATTTCGCTACGGCCCTTTTGCTTGCTATTAGCCGAACGGGCATTGGCCTGATACGCTGTCACCAGTTGGTGCACCAGAGCTTCATTATATTCACGACCGAACAAATCATCAGAAGCCGAGATGCTTGCTGCCGCTTTACCACTTGTATTAATAACTTTGAGTTCCATTATGCCCCCGCTTTCACTGCTGGGCGCACGATCACATCACCGCCAGGGCTGCCTGGAACCGCGCCTTTAACCAGCAACAACTGGCGCTCGGCATCAATACGTACGATTTGGAGATTTTGGACTGTGCGCTGCACGTCACCCAAGTGACCCGTCATGCGCTTGCCCGGAAAAACGCGGCCCGGATCCTGCGCCATACCGATAGAACCCGGTACGTTATGTGACTTCGAGTTACCATGGGATGCACGACCCGATTTAAAATGGTGACGTTTGATGGTACCGGCATAACCCTTACCGATTGTCACACCTGTCACATCCACTTTTTGACCAACCTGAAACAAGTCAACACCCAACGCACCAGCTACTTGCAATGAAGCAGCTTGATCAGGGGTAACCGTAAATTCTTTCAACTTACTCGCAGCTTCAACTCCCGCTTTGGCGAAATGCCCGGCAGCAGCTTTAGTCACACGACTTGCACGACGCGTACCAAACGCAACTTGCACGGCGCTATAACCATCTGTAGAAGCGGATTTAATTTGAGTGATGCGATTATTGGACACGTCCAACACAGTTACGGGCAACGATGTTCCGTCGTCTGTAAATATGCGGGTCATGCCAATCTTGCGACCGACAAGTCCTAAACTCATTTTTAACTTCCTTTATTAAGGGGCTGACTTCAATTGGTCAGCCGATTAGTATTACAAAACTACCCAAGGGAGTAATGCCTTACACCCCTACATTACTACTGCAACTTAATTTCCACATCCACGCCTGCTGGCAAATCCAGCTTCATCAGCGCGTCTACAGTCTTATCTGTCGGATCAATAATATCCATCAGACGCAAATGGGTGCGAATCTCGAATTGATCACGCGATGTCTTGTTTACATGCGGCGAACGCAAAATATCAAAACGCTCAATCTTGGTCGGCAGTGGAACCGGCCCTTTAACCACAGCGCCTGTGCGCTTTGCAGTATCCACGATTTGCAACGCGGATTGGTCGATCAAACGATAGTCAAATGCCTTCAGGCGAATGCGAATTTTTTGGCTTTGCATAATCTTCTCTGGCTTCTATAGCGGTATTTAGCCGCTGGTTTAAAGAACGTAAACGCATGACCGCAGTCATGCGAGGGCGCGCATTGTATTCTTACTTAATTAACTTTGCAACAGAAAACAGGAATTAGGATTCAGGATGCGGAATTAAGCAAAACCGCCTTTCAATCCCCAATCCCGAATCCTTAATCCTGCTTGTTTACTCTACAATCTTTGCAACCACACCCGCACCCACGGTACGACCACCTTCGCGTATCGCGAAGCGCAGACCTT
>Ga0224559_1000277_pt1 | contig 35988 bp, 34 predicted proteins | sample 714S33034metaG_FD_180676 | JGI IMG/M metagenome (GOLD analysis project Ga0224559, IMG submission 180676) | Peat soil microbial communities from Stordalen Mire, Sweden - 717 S3 30-34 | ecosystem: Environmental > Terrestrial > Soil > Wetlands > Peat | place: Sweden: Norrbotten County, Stordalen... | reverse complement strand
TTACACGACAGGAGATCAACACCGCGATGGAAAGATTAAACAACCGACCTAGAAAGAGACTTGGATTTCAGACACCGAATCAAGTATTCTTTAAGTCAGGCGTTGCGCTTCATATTTGAACCCGCGAATTGCTAAACGGAGAATTAAGATGAGCGAACAGCAAGGTGACGACTTTTACGTTCCAGCTTTTCTATTAATGCTACCGCCCAAAGCCGAAACTGAGGGACACTATATTGAAGAGGTGGATTTTTTTCTGAAAAATATTGAAGGATGGCCTGACTTCGATGCTACCGATGAATTTGAAACGCGAATCGCAAAATAAATCGGAATATGCAAATTTGACTTCATGGCTGAATGATTACCCGAAATATTAATTGCTTGTTTAGCTATGAAGGGAAGTGTGTTTAGTTACAAATCCCACGATTGCGTTGATAATTTGCTCGTCATTCATTTCACCCAATACTTTCAGGCCAGCACGAAGTATTTCGCTTTTCTTCGCGCGTATGCCAGCTTTGAGGCATATTTCTTTAATGGCTGAAATTTTCTGGTATTCGACTTGAGGCATAGAGAAGTCACGAACGATTTTGATTTTTGGATTTTTTGTTGCCAACGCATTAGTTGGCATAGCTGGTTCCTTGCCAGCTTGATCTACCGCAGACTCTGATGCTTTTCTTTTCGTGGTTGCTTCAACTCTATTGGAAGACATCGCTTTCCCTTTCAAGAACTGTCTATTGTCGAATTTTTTACATGCTGACGGAGTTTAGGAGAAGTTACTACTAAATTATTGCCGCTTGATTTCAGAATACTTAGTCAAATGTTCTTGGTCAAATGCTCTTGCTACGCATAGCTGAATATCCAATCAGACATAGGCCGCAGGATAAAAGAAGCCATGCGCCGGGTTCTGGAACCGGCTGGGCAATTGCAGATAGGGTATAGATGCCGCCTCCTGTGCCGGTTGCCGTACCGGATATATCAATGTAGTAACTGCCATTTGCCAGCACTGTAGTTAATTGACCCGAACTGGTAACTCCTGAAATCCCTGCCAACATACCATTACTGGAGTTATATAAATCCATTGTCAGGTTGTTAATGTTGAGTACATTAATTGCGCCAATTGACAAAGTTAGCTGGTTGACACTATTGGAAACCAAATTTGTATTGTTAAGGCTGAAATTGTATACGTCCAGAAAAGAGCTTGCTGTGTATAAAACGCTAACGTTGTTTGTGTATGGCTTGTTAAGGCTGTATGGCGCGGCATCCAAAGCACCAATGTTGTATGCGTTGTTGGCGTTTACGTCAATAGCACTGTTGGCATTTGCGCTAATCGCGCTGATAAGCAAGGCACTTCCGACCACTGCGGTTACAAGACTCTTAATCTTCATCACTAATCCTTATCGTACAAGATAATATTCAACAGATCATCCTGAGAAATTATCCTGAAACTGTGTTAAATATATTCATCTCCTTACTCTTCCTCGTATAGTCCGAACGGACTAGGCCGATTGATGAGGCAGTAAGTGTGCTATCAATTTATACTCAGAAATTTGACCTTGGCTGACGTATGGAAATTTATACGGCCCACCTACTATTAGACTTAACCTGAAGTACAGAAAACAATCAGTCCATAGTTCTTAATATAAAGAAACCGCTGACTGCTCGGACAGCATTTGAACCAAAGTTTTCTGTGGAAGGGGTTTGTGGTAGAGATAGCCTTGCATTATCTGGCATCCCGCACGTTGGAGGTAGTGAGCCTGAGTTTCTGTTTCAACGCCTTCGGCTACCAAACTGAGCCCCAACCCTTTTGCAATCGAAATGATGGCATGGATAATGGGCGAATGAGTATTCTCCCAATGGATTTCTTTTACGAATGATTGATCTATTTTTATCTTGTGGATAGAGAATTTTTGCAAATACGACAGGGAAGAATAGCCCGTGCCGAAGTCATCTATCGCAATGCTTACACCGAGTTCGTTTAGCTTATTGAGCTGGTCAACAGCGTATTCAGGATTTCGTATGCAAATATTTTCCGTCACTTCAACTTCTATTTGCTTGGGAGAAATACCATAGCGGCGCAAGGTTTTTTCAAGTTTATTGAAGAAGTCGCCACGATCCAGATAATGCGGCGAAAGGTTTAGTGAGAGTTTTATCGGCGCGAATCCTGTCGCATTCCACTCTAGCAAATCGGAGCAGACAGCTTCCAGCATCCAGTCGCTGATTGGGAGAATAAGGCCGTTTTCTTCTGCAAAAGGTAAAAATTCACCCGGGGTCAAAAAGCCCCGTTTGGGATGATTCCAGCGCATCAGCGCTTCTGCACCTACAAAATGCCCGGTAGTGATATCGACTTGGGGTTGGTAGTACATTTCGAGTTCATTACGTTCCAGCGCTTTGCGGAGAGCCTGTTCGAGTTCCAACTTTTGGTGTGAAGCATCAATCATTGTGCTGTCGTAGAAAGAATACCCATTTTTCCCCTGCGCTTTGACTTGGTACATGGCAATGTCAGCATGTCGAATGAGCTCGTCCATGGTCTGACCATCCTCCGGATACAAGGCAATGCCAATGCTTGCTGAAATTTGAGCTTCATGGCTGCCAAGAAAAAAAGGCTGCTGCAAAGATATAAGAAATTTATCCGCTATATCTCCAACGTCCAGTTTATCCCTCAATTCGGGCATGAATAATACAAACTCATCGCCCCCCACACGCGCCAAGGTGTCTCCCCGTCGCAAGTTTTCTTTCAGTCTGGCTGAAACCTGTTGCAGAAGATCGTCACCTTTTACATGCCCCATGGTGTCGTTGATCAGTTTGAAACGATCAAGGTCAATAAACATTAAGGCAAGTTTGGTTTTATTGCGCTGGGACTGGATGATAGCCAAGCCCAAGCGATCCTTGAAAAGCGCCCTGTTGGGCAGGTCGGTCAAGATATCGTGGTAGGCTTGATAAGCAATTATCTCCTCAACCCGCTTGCGCTCAGTAATGTCACGCGCAACACCATAGGTTCCAAAATATTGAATGTTGTTTTGACTTTCGTTTGCCGAATAGATACCCATCGAGTTGAACGAGATGGTTAGAAATGAGCTTTCAAATGTGCGGCTTTCACTGTAGCCCTTGTTGCACTTGAGCCGAAGTTCAACATTGGTTGACGATCTCTCGCCCACCCTGCGTTCCTTAAAAACATAGCGGGCCAGTTCAATGTCATCATCATGAACCATGACGGAATAATGTTTGCCGATTAATTGATCATGTGTAAAGCCAAGCAACTGCCGGGCACGGTCATTTACAAATGTAAATAACCCTTCATCATCCAGTGTATAAATAATGTCAGGGGAGTTATCAACAAGGAATCGGTAAGTTTTTTCCGAATTCGCAAGCTGCCAAGCAAAGCGACGGTTATCTGCTTCAAGTGCACGTTTCTTTATGGCGTTGTCAACCGTATTGAGAAGTTCTTCACGTGCATAGGGTTTGCGCAAATAGTCAAATGCACCACGCTTGAGTGCGCCGATCGCAGAGGAAATATCATTATTGCCGCTAATGACGATTACATCAGTACCCCCATGATTGGCATTTATGAAGTCCATAATTTCATGGCCGCTCATGTCAGGTAGCATCATATCGAGAATGACCAGATCAAATTCGTTGTTGCCCAAATGGGCGAGTGCTTCGCGGCCGCAATCGCCGGTAACCAAATGGAAATCTCGTGCTTTTAGAAGCTCGTAAAGGCTTCCAAGCATTCTGGGCTCATCGTCAACCAGAAGGACTCGAGGTCGTTCATTCACCCGAATCTGGTTTACTGTTCCAAACACCGCAGAAATAAAATTCGAATGTTCCAATTGATGACCTGAAATAGTATTCATGTTGGCTCACATCGTGTTGGTGACTCGGGTTGGCCCAGTGCCTGCGGTACTGGAAGCGGTTGGCAAGGGAAGGAGAATTTCGAAAGTTGTTCCCCATTCTCCACTTCGGCAACTGATTAAACCGTTAATGTTTTTAACCAGTTCGTTGACTATGATCAGTCCAAGCCCTCTATTTGCTCCGCTCTTGCTGCTGCGTCCCGGGGTAAATAAGTGGGCCATCACATCAGAAGGTATGCCCGCGCCATTATCGCTGACGCACAATTCAAAGTAAGCACGACCATCCCTTATTAAACGTCCATTATTGCGAACCTCAATATTGCCACCCTTCGGCAAAGCCTCTACCGCGTTCTTGATCAGATTCAGGAGTATTTGTTTGAGCGGATCAGCAGAGCCGACGATTTCAGACGGTTGATCGGAGATTTTGACAATAATGTTAACCGAAGCCGGCAAATAACGACTAATGGAAAAAAGCCGAACGACTTCATTTAAAACTGAATTCACCTCAGTAGTTTCATTCTGCTGTACTGGTTGTTGCTCTGAAAGCCCGCGGACAATACGACTAACCCGGTCAATTTCTTCGTTGAGAATAGTCAACTCTTCACTGATTGGCTCATTATTTGTCATTTTGTCATCAAGAACGCCTAGATAGTTTTTGATGATTGCCAGAGGATTATTAACCTCATGAGACGCCTTGCGCGATGCTTCCCGATGGTTTTCATTTACACGGGCAATAATTGCTGCTATTTCTTCGCGTGCCGAGGTGGATGCCGCCAGCGATGAGGCAGCCTGTGTAGAAAACGACAGGAGAAATCGCTCTTGCCCCCAAAGTGCTTCTGCCTGCAAGGGGGAGAGGCCATACACCAGAACTCCCTGACATGATTGTCCGCTAATCATTGGCAGGCAAGCCAGATAATCGCTCCCCATAATTCGGAGTAGCTGTTCTTCAATCAGACCATTTGAGCTGTCGCCGCTTTTGAGAAATACAACTTTTCGTTTCAATACAGAGTCAGTCAGGACACTCTCGGCGTTCAGGGGTATCGAAAATTCGGTCAACCGCTGCATCCTGTCTCCGATGGGAACACCGGTTAAAACCTGGCTATTTGAGTTGTGCAAAAGAACGATAACATCCTGCAGGTGGAATAAAATTCTTGCGGTTCTGGTGATTGACTCGATTAATTCCCTGCCGCTTTGTATTCTGGAAAAAGCTTGGGATGCTGACGATATCAGCGCTGCATTTTGAACTTCTATAGCCAGATTTTCCTGAGCACGATCTCTTACAGTCGCAGAGGGTTCGTATTGGGCGGACGGTGGTTCCTGCTCTGTATTGGTCAACTCAATTCCAAAATAGGATGCCGCTGTTTTAGCTTGACTGTTCGCCGTGGACAGAACGGAATTTAGATCAGTACTGTCGATACCGCATATTGCTCCCGCACCTGCCAATGCCAGGCTGTCAATTTTATAATTGCCCAGCAGATGCGCAAGACACACCAGGCGTATCATGGGGTGGGCTGATTTCAAGCGGGCAATAGGTTCATGGTGATAACGAACACTATCCGCCAGAAAGGAATCAAGATTCCATTGTTCTATGAGCCAAGCCCCGGCTTCTGCATGGCTAATTCCCATTGAGTTAGCTTCAAAAGAGCAAAGATGCTCATCATCTTTTGTCATGAAAGTGGATGAGTATTCTTCGGGGGAGGCACTAAGTAGCGCCAATCGTCCCGCATCATGAATCAGGCCGGCAAGATAAGCTTCCTCGATATGGGGATAAGACATCTTTTTCGCCAACTCACGTGCAAGTACTGCGGCTTTAAGGGAATGTACCCAGAAGCCACGAAAATCAATTGTATGCATACGTGAAAAGTTGCTGAACGTCTGGAATACCGATTCGGTAATCACCAACGTTTTGAGCGTCTCGGTGCCCAGCGTGTTAAGTGCCTGCACCAAACTTACTTTACGATTTCCAAAGTTGTAGGCTGAGCTGCTGGCAACACCAAGAACCTTGCTTGTCATCCCCGTGTCATGGGCAATAACTTTCGCCAATTCAGCAATACCCACGTCATCTTTTTGGCAGAGAGCAATCAATTTGGAAAGTATTTGCGGCATCGCCGGAAGCCGGGCGACCAACAAACGATTGCGAATTGACTGACCGGAATTGTCCATATAAATATAGAAACGCTACTGAAAAAATATAAATAAAAATTCCAGTAGATTAGAGCTTCCGGCTAATCTATATGGGCGTTGGTGTATTTGTTTTTTGTTCATGCAAGTGTCCCCCCAGACGAAAGCACGCTCAAATTTGTCAAATATATCCAAAGCAGTCAAAAAGTCAATCGAATTAATTATAATTACCAATTTTAATTAAGGGGTTATCTCATGCAATTAAACTGATTTCTTGTTATTTGCTATTCCAATGCAGTTTCTGTTGTAGCATGTTCGATATAGCTATATTGAATTAACGTTGATGTCCGGCACAAGACGGTGCGAATCCTTTTCTCATTGCCCTAGGGAAAATATAGAGGCAGGCAGAAACAATCAAATTACAAACTTGTCAGAGCCACATAGACGAATGAGACACGACATCAAAAAGCAAATCTTCTAATCTTATAATGTAACAAGTAATAATGACATTGAGGTTAACAATTCAATTTAATTAATAGTCCTTTGGGCTAGCGTCAGTTCAGCAGAATTTTAGGTTTATTCGCTAATCTGCATCCCCACTTTTGTATCGGGTAAGTTGTTCAGTTGACTTTATTGCAGAAAGCCAAATCAATGGAATGAAAATTCGGGATGTTTCGGGAAAAACTCTGGCAACTGTGCGCTTATTATTGTAAATTATAAAGTATCACTATTCCTTCAAGGACAACATGAAAACAGACGCTTCATTTAATCCTAATGCACCTGAAATTGTATTGGGGGATTGGCTACAAAAAATGTCTGCATCCATTGTCAATCTATCATTTGTTGTAAATGACTACGACGAAACAAAATGCGCACTACTCGCAATTATTTTAGAGTTTGCTGACCGCCAAAATAAGCTATGCGAAATGTATCATTGGCTAACATCCCTGGAAGGCAATGAGTTATTAAGCCGGGAAGAATATCAAGTTGCCGGGAATATGATAAAGGGCGAACTTTTTATGTTCGACAACGATGTTGATGATGAAATAGGTAATCCCGACAACCAACTCATCGGCAAATTGCGTAACTTTATTGAAGACCATTTCGTAACTACTGACCATCGACTTCATTTAAGAGCATGACGCACTTCATGAACTAAATAATTCCAAGCCGGATTCATGGGAATATCTTCTTGATATCGCTCAATTAAGAATTTTGTATAGAACCTCGGATCAAGAACATACAGGTAACGGCATGAAATTGGGAATTGATCTGGGCGGCACCAAGATCGAAATCATTGCAATCAATGACAAGGGGACGGAACTTTTGCGTCGCCGCATTCCCTCGCCCCAAGATGGTTATTCCTCGACACTCAAGGCAATTGCGAGATTGGTTCAAACGGCCGAGACTGAACTGGGGCAGCACGGCACGGTAGGCATCGGCACACCGGGAACCATCTCCCGTGTAACAGGACTATTAAAAAATTCCAATTCCGTGCAACTAAATGGAAAATCAATACTCCAAGACTTGGAAGCATTATTGCAACGGCCTATTAAGCTGTGCAACGATGCCAATTGCTTTGCGCTTTCTGAGGCAACTGATGGCGCAGCCGCAGGCGCTTCTGTTGTGTTTGGTATTATTATTGGCACCGGTACCGGCGCTGGCATTGTAGTCAATGGTCAAGTGTTGACCGGCCCCAATGGTATTGCCGGCGAATGGGGACACAACCCGTTACCCTGGCCGGATAAAGAAGAATTACCAGGCCCAGAATGCTATTGTGGCAAGAGAGGTTGTATTGAAACTTTTCTTTCCGGGCCGGGATTGATGAAATTGCATCTATTTGAGACAGGTAACGCATTGACTCCCGAAGAAATTGTGACGAGGGCTGAAGTTGGAGACGCGTCTTGTGAACATAGTCTTCAACATTATGAAAATCGACTTGCCCGATCATTGGCGCATGCAATCAATATCCTTGATCCAGATATTATTGTTTTGGGAGGCGGGATGTCCAACATCGAACGTCTGTACAGCAGCATCCCTCAACTCTGGGGGCGTTGGATATTTTCCGACCGGGTGGATACTAGGCTGGTTAAAAATAAATTCGGTGACTCCAGCGGAGTGCGTGGTGCGGCTTGGCTTTAAATGATCACATCCATTTACAAAATGAAAGCAACGGGGGACTCAATATGTTTAGTTATTTGAATATGTAGAGCGCTCAAGCCAAGCATTAACAAGAAAACTGTAATCTGACTCTTGTATATTCACAAACAGGCCATATTTAACGGAAACGTTTAACGGAGGTTTAACATGAATAAATTATTAACTTACTGTTTTGTAATCGTGTCTGCAGTATCACTTTCAATCGGAGCTGCACTGGCGGATGACACTCCGACGTTGGACCAAGTGTATCAAGCCGCTCGTTCAGGAAGACTGGATGATGCGCAAAGAATGATGGACAAGGTACTAAAAGAGCATCCAGATAGCGCAAAGGCTCATTTTGTTGAAGCGGAATTGTTGGCTAAACAAGGGCAAATGGGCCGTGCGGACGAAGAGTTGAAAACAGCCGAACGCTTGAAACCGGATTTATCGTTTGCCAAACCCCAAGCGGTTCAAGATTTAAGAGCCGTGATTAGTTCTAGCCATCGGGTTAGCCAACCGTCTGTCAACAATTATCAATCAGCACCAAGCAACAGCTTCCCTTGGGGACTAATTTTTCTCGGGATCGGTGCTATTGTGATTATCGCTTTGATCATGCGCGCAATAGCAGCACGTAACGCGCCAGCCTATCCGGGCAACTTTCAACCGGGTATACAAAATGGTCCGGGTTCCCCCATGCAACCTTACGGCGGCGGAATGGGACCGATGGGGCAAGCTGGTGGCGGTATAGGTAGTGGAATTATGGGCGGACTTGCAACCGGAGCCGCAGTCGGTGTCGGCATGGTGGCTGGTGAAGCTCTAGCCCATCACTTCATGGATGGCGGGCGTCCAGATTCCGGAAATGTGGCACCTGTGGCCGACTCGTGGGGAAACTCATCTGACAACATGGGCGGCAATGACTTCGGCATAGCCGATACCTCATCCTGGAGTGACAACTCAAGCGTAGCTGACAGCAGTTCGGGCGGCAGTGATTGGAGCTAGAATTTCATCTCTTGCAGTTGCTCAAAATTGATCACAGAAACCCTGATTTAATATCGCCACAGTAATTAATTTCACTCGCTGTTATTTCTTGAAAAAATAACAGCGAGAATATCGCGATACTACGTTTGGGTTTTCGGAATCTTTCGTGTAGAATGCGCGCCTTGCGGTTTTGGAAGCGCCTTCTAAATAACTCCGAATAAACGGGATTAACAGTTGGTAGCTGCGTGGTATCCAATTGCCACATAATAAATGCGCCCGTAGCTCAGCTGGATAGAGTACTTGGCTACGAACCAAGGGGTCAGGAGTTCGAATCTCTTCGGGCGCACCAATAATCAAGGGGTTAGGCATGTTTGCTTAGCCCCTTTTTCTTTCACTGTCACCGATTTGTCACTTAAAGCTTGGCGGCGATCCACGTAGTCTGCCAAATGCACAGTCGATAGGTGTGCGTATCGCCCCACCATCTCGGCACTCTGCCATCCCCCCAGTGTCTGCAGGACGTTGAGCGGTGTGCCATCTTGCGCATGCCAACTTGCCCACGTATGCCTCAAGTCATGCCAGCGGAAGTTAATTAGCCCAACCGACCTGCAAGCCTTGCGCCATGCTTTCGTTGCCGTTTGCGTTACAGGCTTGCCTTCAAATACAAATACATATTTTTCATGCTTGCCTTCCCATCGTTTCAAAATCGCTACAGCAGTGTCCGACAGAGGTACTGGAATTGGTTTTTTCGCCTTGGCTTGATCAGGGTGTATCCATGCAGTTCGCCGTTCAATATCGACCTGCTCCCATTCCAAGTGGGTTACATTTGCTCGACGTAACCCAGTTTCCAAAGAAAAACGCATCATCTCCGACAAATGAGAGGGCAGCGCGTTGAGAAGTTCCTCTGCTTTATCGCGCGTAATCCACGAAATTCGCTGCGTTGGCTCATTCAAAAATTTCACCGTCGGAATATGATCTATCCACTCCCATTCATCTCTCGCAAGACGCAAAATACAACGAAGAATTTCCATCGTTCTATTAATCGTCGCAGGTTTTGGCGTAATGAGTCGATCCGGCCCCTTGATGCGAGGGATGCTGTATGGCAATCTCCGAATCTTGACGATTTCATTTATCAGCTCCTTATTGATCTCATCAAGATATTTTTTAGACAAATGTGCATCCAGCCAGCGCAAATGAGACTTATCGGTATCAAGTGTCTTCTTATCTGCTTTCTCAGCAAGATATTCGACAACCGCTTCCTTCCATGTCCGACGCGGTTTTGTTCCTAGCCGTTTTTGCTCCCACGATTCAGTCTTTAACCTGTCATGGAGTTCTTGCGCTTGCTGTTTGTTTTTAGTCCCAGAGCTTTGCTGTATGCGTTTTCCGTCAATGGTGATATCAATCCACCAGATCGTGGAGTCTTTGCGTCGGAAGAGTGGCATGTAGCCCTCCTTTCAATTGTAAAACCGCCTTCCGATGCCCGCGCTTTGTATTTTGCGCGCATCCAATCGGCAAGGTCAATCTCTATGAATACCCAGCACTTGCCCGGCTTGTCTGCAGGGACTTTGCCCGCCTGTGCCATCCGCAACAATGTAACGGGGTGGACATGCAGGAATTCGGCTGCCTGTTCTAGTGTTAACGTTTTCATAATGCTTACTTCGTGCTTCAAATTTCAAGGTAAGCAAATTATGTAGTGGAATTGGGAGCAATTTTTGGGCGAGAAACAGTCGATTTCTTCACTACTCGTATATTTATCGAGAAAAGTGAAGGGAAATTACTTAAAACTGGGGTAGACAGACTGCAAATACCAAGTTTAGATCGGACGGTCTGTGGAGGACTTTGAATTCGTACATAATCGGCCACAGGAGACACTGGCGATTTTCAAAAATGGCTGGAGGCGTACTCCGATTGAATGTCCGGTCTGCGTTTTCGAATCGTCACTTCGCAACTCGTTGCAGACATTCATTCACCGCTGGAAGCATCCCCGCTGTCGATCATTGCCAATCGACCAGCGATGCCGTTTATGGTGTGGTGCAGCATTGCGCAAGCACCATGCTCCACATTCCAAAGCAAGGCCATCGTTCCTGACATGCCACGTCCTTGAGGTTCTTAGTCCAATTACGATATCTCAAATTGCAACGTTCCGACTTCTTTCCCTTAAATTGTACGAATTAAAATCCAAGTTTCCTTACTTTTCTTTTTGGATAGACCAGCCTCCGCCATCCTTGAGAGTCAGCAGAATATTACCGTTCTTATCGGTACGATAGACTTTATCTCCATTGCTTGCCCCTGATGAATGTTTTTCATAGAACTCAATCGATTTTTTGTCAGGATGTCCATGGGCATTATCACCAACAGAAATGATGGTCATCGCGGGAGACTTAGCTTTTATATGGCTAGTGTAATAATGAGCTGTATCGCTAGGGTCATCGAAGTACGTAATTGAACCATGATGACTAGCCAAAAGTATTGAGCATGAAAGACTACTGTCGTCGTAACGAGTTCGTATATTCTGCCAAGTTACCGCATCGGTATCCCCTGTCAAAAGAACACTCCCGTGGTCAGTGTCTGTTTCACTGTCTCGATGTACGACCTTGATGACTAGACTTTGAGCGTTAGCATTGTCAGCCAACTCATCATTTTTTGAATTAAAAATACGCAAGCGCGTGTTGCCGTGGTCATACATTGTCTTATGTTCAACCTCAGTGAATCCGACCCTTCGCCGAATTTCCATATATTCAAGATATTCACTACTAGTCGGTGTTGTCCCTACAACACCACTATCCCAAACATGTTTTATAGGAAACTTTTTATGGATTTTCTTAATTCCGCGCATGTGGTCTGCGTCGCGATGTGAGCATATAAAAACATCAATATTTGCACTAACACCTAATTGAATTTTCAAGTAGTTGAGGACAGCGGCATCTTTTAACACTCCAATGGATCTTACCACCGATGGAACAAACTTATATATCGCTGATAGCAATAACAACCTGATTCGCCAAGTTGTGATCTCCACTGGTTGCGACTCAACGGTCTTGCTGATTGCCGATAGCGATTGCGGCGTTAATTTTTGTGCCAATGCGCCAAGGCGCGTCCATCTTTCTGTATCGGGTGCCGCCTGAGCTTCCGCCAGATCCTGCTCCAGTTCCGTTAACTTGGCGGACGCACCGCGTTCCATTGTTCTTTCTTTGCCGTCGTTATTTCCCGCCGCATGCTCATCAAGCGCCTGATGGAGGGCGCGTATTGACTGCAAATGAGAATCCAACTCCTGTTTCTTTTTTTCAAACCGTGTTTTCTGATCATTTTCCGCACTGGCTTGACTGGCTGGTGAACTGGGAGTGAGTTTCAAGGTTGCTTCCTGCGCCACACTTTGAGAAATTACAATGGAACCCTTTAGTGCTGCAAGTTCGGCGCTGATTGCACTCAATGCGGCTGGTGCGCTATAGCTTTGCTTCGCCCCCAACACCGACTTTCCGATGCGTTGTATCGCTGCTATCTGGTCGGGTGCCAGTTCACCTACCGGCTGTTGTGGCGTAAACGGTTGCTGACTCCATACCGGGGATGACAACAAAGTCATCAACAACGCAATCATTATTTTCTTCATGTTGTTTCCTTTAGCATCTGGTTTGTTTTGCTGTATTGGGCACTACCGCTGACGCCGACGCCCGGCATAGCTCATCGATAACAACAACACGGCACCCATTAGAATGGCACCCCATTCCGGCAACGTCGGCACGTCTGCCGCACCAACCGGCCCCACATAGCCGGGATTGCCCGCCTCATTGACCGTGACAAGACTAGTCAGCCCCTTTAGCGGCGCGAACGAGGCGATGTTGTTGTTGCTCAAATTGGCATTGGTCAGATTGGTCGCAAGCTGCAGCCCGGTAAGATTGGAGATTCCCAGTCCAGAGGCGTTCAATGTGGTCAGGTTGGCTAGATCACCCTGCGTGATCTGATCCATGCTTCCCCGTCCTAGCGCCTGATTCACTGCTGCACGCAAATTTTGATCCGGCATCGTGACGGGTGTCGCGAGTGCAGCCAAGTCGCTTTGCATGGCGGTAGCGAAGGTGCTGGTGGCTAACGCTGTGGCGTGGATACCTGAGTGACTGCGCGATTCAGGTATGGGTAGCGCAGAAAGCTGGTGTCAGAATCCAAAATATCGTTGTTGCGCACGTCGACACTAGCTTTGTGTATGCCGGTGATGGAAACTATGACGGGTTGCTTGTTGAAGAGGATGTGACTGAAGCTGTAAACAAATTACTACCGGACGTTCCGGCTTGGCTAGCAAATCATCGGGATATTCTGAAGAGTCCAATCCCGCATACACGGATGCGCACTCATTGCAAAGAATGTGATTTCAAAGAAAATTGTGAATCAGAGCAAACCGAATTCCCAGTGTCTATTCTGCCGAATGGTCGAAAGGTTATCACTGAATTGCAAGACGCTGGCATTGAGGATGTGCGTAACATTCCTGCTGGACTACTTACCAATGACCGACATATAAAGGTCTGGCAATCCACCTGTACAAATCTGCCAATTATTTCTCCAATCCTGAAAACCGAATTTGAAAAGTTACAGTATCCGCAGTTCTATCTGGACTTCGAAACGATCAACTTCGCAATTCCGCGCTGGGCTAGAACACGTCCTCATCAGCAGTTACCATTCCAATGGTCATGTCATATAGATAGACAGAGCGGAATGTTGGAGCATCGAGAGTTTTTAGACACCAGTGGTAATGCCCCCATGCGCACCTTTGCAGAAAGTTTAATCGACGCTGTCGAAAATGACGGACCAATTATGGTGTACGGTATTTTTGAAAGTACGGTGCTAAAAAGCTTGATTGAATTCTGTCCGGATCTTGATGTTCCCATAAACAACATTATTGATCGATTGGTCAATTTGCTGCCATGGCTACAAAACCATTATTACCATCCAGCAATGAAAGGTTCATGGTCAATTAAGGCTGTGTTGCCAACGATAGCGCAGCATCTGGATTACTCGCACCTAGAAGATGTAAAAAACGGTACCTTGGCCCAGCTTGCCTACTTGGACATCATCAATCCAGGGACTGATCAAACTATTCGAGAACAAAAAATTTCAAATCTACTCAAATACTGTGAGCTCGATACCAAGGCAATGGTTGAGGTTGTGCAATTCTTTAAGTGAAGCAGAAATAGTCATTAACGAGATATGGCAAACATATGGCTGTTTTCTTACCTTGAGTTGTTTGTGATTAACAGCTTAAAGTTCCTAAATTATATTGATTGAAGATTATTCCTTTTTGGGTATAATTAACTCATGAATAGACCGACAGTGAAACCACTTGAATGGATTGCCTCGTCCAAGAAGGATTTACTTGCAATGCCATCAGATGTCGTTGATGTGTTTGGTTACGCATTGCACTTGGCGCAGAATGGTGGAAAACACTCGCAGTCCAAACCCCTCAAGGGTTTTGGATCGGCAGGAGTCTTGGAAGTGGTTGAGGACGACGACGGTAGTACTTACCGTGCCGTGTATACCGTTAAGTTTGCTAATGCCGTATATGTGCTTCATTGTTTCCAGAAGAAATCTCACAAAGGTATAGAAACACCTAAGCAGGATATGGATTTGATACGCACTCGTATGAATTTAGCGCAACAGCATGCAGAAGGACTAAAAAAATGAACAATATCGAACGCGGAAGCACTAATGTATATGCTGATCTTGGCTTGCCTGACGCTGAAGAAATGCAAGTCAAAGCGCAATTGGCTACGAAAATTGGTGACATCCTAAAAAGGCGCAAGTTAACACAAGTTCAAGCAGCAGAACTTTTAGGAATAACACAACCCAAACTGTCTGGTTTGCTACGAGGTCAATTTCGCGGTATTTCCGAATCCAAGATGTTAGATTGCCTCACACGTCTTGGTCGTGATGTTGAGATCGTTGTTAAGTCAGCTCCACGCTCTCGAACCGAGGGGCATGTATCGGTAGTTTTTGCTTGATAGATATTATTCAGCCTTCAAATCCTTGAAGGGACTTTGAAGGAACAGAGGTGTTAAAAACATTGAAATACAGTTGTTGAAGGGGATGTGGGGTTTGTTAATAAAAATAATAAAATCATTGCATTACGTTTCAACTGGCGAACTACGAACCAAGGGGTCAGGAGTTCGAATCTCTTCGGGCGCACCAATCAGGTATAAAACTGGGCACTTGTTTACTCAAGTCGCCCATTTTTATTTGCTGCATCGTTTCGGCCAAGGCAGCATAGCTGCCCTTAATCGTTGCCGTTTTATCCTTCACAAGGATTTCATCTACCAAGATATTCAAATAGCTTTTTGCCAAGGGCGAGCCGTTCGCCAGTAGCTTTTCCCGTAGCACCTTGCCAAACACATCCACCTGACTAGCTTTGAGGTGTTCCACGGCAGGCAAAGAAGCATCACGGCGCACACTCGCCAACTCAATGAATAACGCCTCACGCCCCGCCTTGAGCTGCTGTGCGCGGCGTTGCGTGATTTCGTCCAGTTCAATCGTACCCGTTTCGATTGCATCCAGTAACCGCGCTTGGCGTTCCTCAATTTTCTTAATCTGACGGTTGATTTCATTGATGCGCTCTTGCTGGTCATCCTTGGATGATTTCATTCGTTTGCGCAATTCGCTCATCAAGATTTGCAGACGATCCTTGGCAAAAACTTTCTCGGCAAGTTGATTTAAGACCAAACTATCCAGTGTTTCCATCGGCAAGTTGCCACTGTTGCAAGCGTGATTGCCTTGGTTATGACGGCTCGTGCATTTGTAATAGCGATACCTCCCGCTTTTCCCTGTCACCAGTGTCATACCATGTCCGCACACGCCACACTTGAGCAAACCCGTCAGCAGGGTGGGGGAGGACACGCGCCGAGGTGGCGTTTTAGTCGGAGCGCGTGACTCACGCTTAATCCTGACACTTTCGAAGGTGGACGCATCAATGATTGCGGGAACGGTTGTTTTTATCCACTCCGTTGGCGGGCGGTTAGCCTTGGCCTTGGAGTCGCGAATATTGGTGAAGTGTTCGCCCATGTAAAGTGAATCTGACAGCATCTTGTGAATTTTAAGCGTATTCCATGCGCTACCGCGCATCAGCAGCCCTTTTCCTGTCAGATGCTTTGCGATTTCCTTACATCCCATCACACGACCATCTAAACCGTGGAGATATAAGTCATAGACGAGTCGTACAATTCCAGCCTCAGCTTCATTGATGGCAAGCTTCTTCTTGGCTCGCCCATGTTTTGACGTTACTTCCGTTTCTACAGACATATAGCCGAATGGCGATTTCGATCCATTGAAGTAACCTTGGCGAGCATTTTCGATCATTCCACGAGTTACGTGTTTTGAGTTTTCTTTACTAAAATATTCGTCGTAATTATTGATCATTCGACGGAACATGACGCCCAATGCATCGTCACTCGTAGGTTGAGTGATTGAGATCACCTTAACTTTGTTTTTTAACAGCTTGCGTTCATATATACCAAAATCAATTGCCTCACGAAAAAAACGCGACAGACTATGAACAATGATTAGTTCAAATGTACTTGGTTTTATCAGAGCATCGGCAATCATGCGCTGGAACACTGGGCGCTTATCGTCGGTCGCGGTCGCGCCCGGTTCTATATATTGATGTACAACAATATGTCCATTATCCTTCGCCCATTCATTCATCTGACGAAGTTGGTCTGGAATTGACAAATCGTTTTCAGCTTGGCGGTTTGTCGATACTCTGGCATAGATCGCAACGTGCATGGTAGCCTCCTAAACAAAACCGCACTCCGGTTCTAGGGCGGAATGCGGCGAGATGAATTTAATCAATTTCAGTTTCATTTTCTTCCTCGGCTTGCATCATTGCAAGGAAGATTTGTGGCAGAACAGATTCAAGCAGGGCAATTTCTTCAACAGAAACTTCCAAGGCCGCTGATTTGAACCGAACCTCGTAAAATATAGATTCGTTCACTCATTTTGGCACCCCCTTTCCTGCATGTGTGTTCCTGCCCTGCCCATTCCGCTCCATGTGCTGCATCAGGACTTCTTCCAAGTCCATCTCAAAGCCGTTACGCCCAAGCTCATCTAAGAAAATGGTTCGGTATGCGACGAATTGATCTTTTGGCAAACCGACTTGCGCAGTTTGCAATAGGCGGTTTTTGCGCTCATTAAGCTTTTCTAGAATTAAAGGAAGTAATGTAGGTTCTACCATTCTCCTAACCTCATTTCCGTCATCCTCCGCTCAACATCAGCCGCCCAAGTCAAAGGGTCGTGAACCTGCTTAAGCTTAAGAGCTAGATGCCCGCGTGCCTGATCAAGGGAGATTGGAGATGTTTCCCCTTGCAGACTGTATATCGCTGCAATGCGCTTCATATATCCATAAATGCTAATAGTAATTTGCATCATGCGTTCATCCTGCATAGACTTCATATCGGGTTCGTTTAGTTCCCGTACAATTCCGAGACCATCCATCTGCTTCGCGCGTCCCTGCAAATCTTCCCACATAGGATGCAATGACCAGCGAGATCGATTGCTGTCATCAGCTTTAATTCTCAGAGAAGTATGGTCGATAACCAATACGCGCAGCAAATCCCCTCGGCGCTCTGCCAAATCTTCAAAAGTGCGTATGCCTACTCTTTTCAACCACTCCTTGCGAACTTGCCATTCGATTCGCCAAACGTTTTCTTTCCTTCCCCATAAGTCATAAAACCAAGTTTTAGAACTACTTTCCTTGATTTCATCACTCTTGTTATATACCCGCAAAACCAATCCACCTTCGCCAAGTCTGAATGTTTGAACCGTGCCATTTTTTCTATGTTGGTTGTCCTTAGAGAATGGAGATACGAAATTATCTTCGTCAAAATCGAGCTCTGGCAGAAAATAGTCAAAAGTTAGGTCAACCCGCGACAACAGCTCTGGACGGTACGGACGCAGACCTAAAGATGCAGCCCATGCAAGAAAGCGACTGTGTAATTGATACGCTCCACTGTGCCAAAGAGCGATACTTCTGAATGTGACAAAGAAGTTTGGCTTGTTAAACTCACCAAATTGGATGCTAAAAGCTTGGTTCTCAATAAGAAAGGGATAACCGCTGCCCGTGCCGTGGTTGGCAAGCATGAATTCCTCCCCGCCAAGCATTATGTGTGCAGGCTTCCGGCTTTTGGATTGCCGCAGCAACTCCTTCGTTGCCCCCAGCTTTTCAAAGTCAAGGCGACCTTCTTCTGAAGGTGAAAGGAAATATGCGACCTCAAGAGTATCAATACCTGATAAAACACACTGCAACTTTTCCATGGCCAGCTCCACAAATCAACATGGCAGCCAATATGCCTCAAAAAATCGCAAAAAATATTTCGAAAAACCTCACTTTCGTGAAGTAGTCCAAAATTTATTTTGGAAATTTCATGTTACAATGAAAAGTTATGTCTTATTTTACTTAAGATATACATACTTAATATACCGTCCTCTATTGTCGCCATGACCTAAGTCCTGCGATACCAAAGAAAGTGATTCCTTATCTGTAAATCCCATGGCTTTGTATTGGCTGAATTGGCGCCGCGCAAACGCGTATCGAAGTGAATGCGGCGAGTGTTTTCCAACCAATCCAAGCCGCCGCGATTGATTATGGAACCGATACATCGCTTCCTTGAGATTACTTTTCTGGATTAAATATCCACCCTGCAGTTCCGCAACTTTCACTGCAAATTTAATGGCTGTGAGTATTTCATTGCGACTTTCAGGCAGGATTGATACATCTCGCTCTCGGCCAGTCTTTGTTCCAAAGACAACCTTAATCCGCTCATTGCCGTCTACTATATTTTTATACCATGTCTGAAGGGACTTATAAGATTGCACACCTTCTTCACTTCTCAAGCCAAGCTGTTTACATAAGAGAAGAGCCGCTGCAACACCCTTATCGAGGCGCAACGCCTCCGAAATGACTTTTTGAAACAGGTCGGCCGGAATTGCAGACTTTGCACCTTCCCGGCTAGCACCGGATAAACCCAGCGCTCGATTGGTCAATCTATCTTGCTTGAGAATCTGATCACGACCATCCTCGCGCAATACCGCACGGATCGCAGCCATTTCATTCTGCATGCTACGCTTGCTTATACCTTCATTAAGGCGATACTCGACGTATTTTTCAATGTGCTGAATTTTGATTTGGTCAACTTGCTTTATTTGGATATTGAGATCATTTCTCAAATGGTCAGCGACGCGTGCCACGATTGTTTCGCGATCACTTCGCGTCTTAAATGAACCACCAACCGTTCTAGCCAATTTAATTAATTCATCCTTCAATCCCATTTCCATCTCCTTATGCAATTACAAAACTAAAAAATGCGCGCACGGCAATTCCCCCTTTTTAAATAATTTCTTCAAAAACGAAGCGGGGTCTAAAAATCCGGCGCGCATTTACTGCACTAAGTTGAGGTGTGTGGCACGAGCCATGCTCGGTGAGCAGGTCGCCTGCAGTGCAGGAATCGCCAACGGCTAAAGCCGTCCTCAGATTTTTAGAAACTCCTTTCTGATATTTATGTGACAGGTTGTGACAAAGCCTGCCGAGCTATATATTTCATAGCTTGGAAGGCGGTTAAATTGAGCGTCAATTCGTTTCTAGCGAATCGAATTGACGCTCAAGCATGGACTTAGATGAATGTCCAACTTAGTTGGACTGGTTAATAAAGGCACGCCAGAGTTCTGGCATAAGTTTGAAATGCGTGGACTGACCCGCGCTAATGACACCCCGAGGGGTGAGGAAATGGCATTCAGGTATGCACTCCCCCGAAGAGGAGCACACATGAGAATGTAAATTCAGTATTTGAAATATGCGGACGGACTCGCCCTGTTGGAACTACATGTTTAAATGCTGTTAGCTTAACGCCTGTGCCTCAGGCCGAGGCATATTACCACAATAACTATTTATGTCAATCGTTATTTCCTTTGGTTATATAGCGATCTATTTTCTCTATCTTCTTTATAAGGTAGGATGCTTAGAGTGTCAGCGGATGTATCCAGAGCCCCCCGTGTTACTTAAACGGGGGGAAGGTCGAGCGCACAATGACCGCTATCGGCCATAAGGGTGAATTCGTGGGGAGCGGCTTTCTGGCAGGCTGTTTGATACGATGAAGTTCGGCTCCGTGTCATCAGCGACAGTACGAAGCAACTTAACAAACCTTCATCCTAATTTGAAAATTTTTTTTTAATTTTGCAACAATCAGGTACAGCTTATCAAAGTTGACTTCCTTGCTATTTTTGGAAAACAATATGATTTTTGTTTTCATTGCCGCACTTTTTTAACAATTAAAGGGGATTTGTAATTATGAAGATTTTAGGTGGATTTTTTGCATTAGTAGTATATCTCGTTTCATTTTCAGCAAACTCAGAAGTTCTTCCCAAAAATGTTCTTGATACAAAAGAGGAATTTGATAAGGTCGGTGCAACAGTATGTTCAACTGCAATTGCTTCAACTGTTGCATTTATAGTTAAGGGCCGCGCCATTGATTCCCAAAGACAGTGGGACACTAAGAAGCCCAACCAATCAGCAATATCAATAGATTTTGCAGCAGCTGGCGGTAAGACAGATTACAGCTTAACAGGTTCTGTATACCTTATTCCAGTAGGTAATAAGTGTGAGGGAACATACACTTACACGGTCGTCTTTCCTGGCTCTAATTGTCAGAGTGTAATGACCGATAAAGGATTTGTTGCGCCAGACTGGTCTGAATTAATGAATGATCCGAACGGGGATGGAGGGAAAGTGGTATTTATGTCAGCAGTAAAAAGTTCAGATCTGTCGTTTATTTTTAACGATGTAGCTGGCGGATGTAGTATGTTAAAAAGAGAATCTATTACAAAAGATGTTTCAAAATAATCCACCTTTACACTACGTTTTGGTGGGTATTAGTGTCACGACACCAAATTTCCTATCGTGAATCCAATTCTCAGGGTCAAAATCGTGTTGGGTTATTAGCGGACGGAGCAAGGTAATAAAACAACCCCTTCCCAGTGCCCAGATTCATCTCTTCGGGCGCACCAACAACTCAAGGAGTTAGGCAGAAATGCTTAGCTCCTTTTTCTTTCCTGTAGTCAAAAACGTATCACTTTCTGGTGAACTTTCAGCCGAAACTGTTGGCCTACGATCTACCCATTGCGCCAGATGCTCATCGAGATGATGGACGTCGCGAACGGATTCATTACCAATCATCGGGTCTATTGGGGATGGGTTGGCTTTAAGGCGTTCACTGCCGCGCTGAACAAGGACGATTAGTAAATGCGCGGCCTCGTGGAACACAGCAGTGTCATCCAACGCCGTGTGCTCACGGCTAAGGGATGTGTACTTTTTGATGAAGGCTGTGATTTCTTAGGCTCAACTTTTGCTCAAGTTCTCGAACTTGTTAGTATGAAAATATTTTTGGTGGCCTTAAAATATTGGCGAATCACTGGTAAGCCTAATTTGAAACAGCAAAATTCTCAAGTAACCTAGAGATTGTCTGACATCTCTGCGGAAAATAGTTGGGAAAATGCATATTCAATATGTCACGTATCTGGATAACTAACTGAAAAACCTGAAATGAATTGGAACTTGCGTGAAAACTTTTGGATTGAATCAGGTGTGTAAAGTAATTCGCATTGCAATGCCCTTAGCGGCGCTATTACTCAGTGCCTGCTTGGGTAGTAGTGTAATTACAATCACCACGCCTACAACCTACAGCATTGGCGGCACGATTAATGGACTAAGCGGCACTGTCGTATTGCAAAACAACGGCGGCGACAACCTCACGCTCTCAACGAACGGTAATTTCGTCTTCGCCACCAATATCAACGACACCGCAGCCTACCACGTGAGCGTACTCACGCAGCCTGCCGGACAACTTTGCTCGGTCAGCACCGGAGTGGGCACGGTGGCTGGGATCAACGTTAATAGTGTCGTGGTTAGCTGTGCAAGCAGCGGCTCTTCATCGGGAGGTGGCGGCACTCCGCCAAGCACTACGCCAGCAACCTACAGCATTGGCGGCACGATTAACGGACTAAGCGGCACTGTCGTATTGCAAAACAACAGCGGCGACAACCTCGCGCTCTCAACGAACGGTAATTTCGTCTTCGCCACCAGTTTGAACGACACCGCCGCCTACAGCGTCAGCGTACTCACGCAGCCTGCCGCACAACTTTGCTCGGTCAGCACTGGAGTGGGCACGGTGACAGGAATCAACGTTAACAGCATTGTGGTTAGCTGTACGGGTTGGGCCAATGTCAAGTTTGGCGGCGGCGGCTATGTTCCCGGCCTCATTTTTCATCCGACAGTGCCCAATGTGCTCTATGCGCGAACCGATGTTGCCGGTGCCTATCGGTGGGATAGCGCCAACTCAACATGGATTCCCATCACCGATATGTTCGGCTTCAACGAGGGGCAGTTTCAGGGAGTCGAGAGCATCGCTCTCGATCCGACCGACGCAAACAAAGTGTACCTCGTCGGCGGGATGTACGTGACCGGGGGCAACGCAAGGCTGTACAAGTCATCGGACCAAGGGACCACCTGGACCTATGTGAATCTGCCGTTCCCAGCAGGAGGAAACAACGCCGGACGGGCCATTGGCGAAAGACTCATGGTCGATCCCAACATGCCGTCGGTCATGTTCTATGCTTCGCGGTCACAGGGGCTTTGGAAAAGCACCGACAGTGGGGCGACGTGGAATCAAGTGTCATTCTTCTCCTACCACATGACAGGGACAGAGATTTCAAACGCTGGTAACAGTCCCATTGGCATCGAGGGCGTTGTCTTTGATACGGCAGTCCCCCCGACAGGATTTGTTTCTTCGGGAACCTCCACTCAAACTATCTACGTCAGCGTCGCACCCGACTACATGGCATCGGGTGCGGGATTGACCTACTACATGTACAAGTCAATCGACGGGGGGACGAATTGGACGGGAATCGCGATTCCGAGCCTGGTCACAACCTTCACCAACGCCTGGCAAACAACTCCGATTAAGCCCTACATTCCCCATATGGTTCGTGACACCGATACCACCACCAACCGAAAGTTTTACGTAGTCTTCGCCGGGGGCACGGGACCGGGCGCCGGTGGTCCTGCCTGGCTCTACAGCTTTGATGGGACGAACTGGAGCGCGCCGTTGAAGAGCACGGCACCGGCCCAATATACTTCGTTTGGCTTTGGCGGTGTGTCGGTCTATGGAACGGGGGCATCGACTCGGATTGCCCTCGGCGAGACCAACTCGTGGGGTGGCTATGCGGGTATGCCTGTCGTCGCCTACTCGAAGGACGCTGGCGCGACGTGGACAGAAATCGCTGACAACCGCACGGCCTCGGGTTGGATTGACGATGTCGAAATCAACCCCTTCAACCCTGATAACGTTCTCCACGATTATGGCGGCGGCGTGTGGTCGACATCCAATGCTTCCAACGCGACACCCAGTTGGACCCAGACTGTGGACGGCATCGAAGAGTTGGCGACCCGTTCCCTCATGACGCCTCCGCCAGGCGCTTCGTACCTCCTTGTTGCCGGGTACTGGGATGTTGGAACTCAGGTCCATACGAACGTGAACACGAAACCGACCACGAACATACCGGCTGGCATTTCGTTCGGAAACGGCAACGGCACTGACACGGCATGGACCAATCCGGCGTACATCGCGGCCATCGGGTCCACCAACGGCAACAGTGGAAACACCTCAACGGTGGGTATCTATTCGACCGACTCCGGGGTGACGTGGACAGGCTTTGCCACCATGCCGCCTTTCGCTCCCGCAGGAGCCAATGTCGATCAAGGCGGTTCGGGTGAAGCCAACATCGCGGTGACTGCCCCAGGGAATTTGGTGTGGGCACCATCAACCGCCAGTGGCAACGTTACTTCCAACGGGGTGCCCTACTACACGACCAACAACGGGGCGACTTGGACGGCAACGAATTTGCCGCCCCCCACCCAGACGAGCATCAATAATGCCTACCACCTTGCTGCCGACCGCAAGAATCCAAGCAAGGTGTATGCATACGACGGCGGTGGTGCAAGGTGGACAAATACCAACGGCAAGTTCTACTACTCGACCGACGGTGGAAAAACCTTCACCCAGTCGACCGATGCTACGCTTGCCGGACTGAGCTTCCAGCAGTGGGGGGGTACCTGGCTGGCGGTGAACCCCAATGCCGAAGGCGATGTGTGGCTGACCAATGGCGACAATGTGTATCACTCTACCGATTCGGGAGTGAGCTGGACGAAGCTGACCACCATGGCTTCAACCCCTGCCGGGTACAATCACTACAATGGTCCAACGTTCTTTGGAGCTCAGCGGGTTGCCCTCGGCAAGCCGGTGGCTGGTTCAAGCTACTCTGCGGCTGTCTACCTGGTGGGAACGGTTGGCGGCGTAGCGGGACTTTTCCGATCCGACGACGCAGGTTCTACCTGGACTCGAATCAACGATGATGCCCACCAGTGGGGCGGCATCGGAGCCCTCGCGGCAGACAACAACGTTGCGGGTCGAGTTTACCTGGCTGGACGCGGGGTCCTTTACAACTACTGATGGATCACTCGGGGGTGTCTTTGAATTGATGATTCGGGGACACTCCCGCGTATTTACTGAACTGCATATACAAGAAAACCTAACCGAGGGTACCCTGCCGAGAAGTGGTCGGTCATAGTCAATTGAGCACAGCTTAGTGTGAGCGGGAAATATAGGTATGGCCGAGCAGCCCGCATTCAATATGCATTGGTTGAATGGCCGTATATGGGCTCCACCTCGTTTGCAAGTAATCCGTTTTTGGCGGGTAGGTTCAACTGAAAAAATCGGTATTTTTACGTTGTTACTGGTAAATATTGGGGTTCTCGGCACAACGATTTGTATAATGTTATTAAGCAAAAGAACGATTGCCCCGCTTCGATTACCCTTTGGGACACTGCCATTGCCTTTGTCCCTCGTCTCCATCGGATTATTCATCATCTGTTCGATAGCTCTGGGTGTTAGTAAAATAACAGTTTCGTTTGACCAACGACTTACTATCATAGCTCCTTCAATACCTGACCGAGAGTTCAAAGAGTGGAACGCGCGATGGGCGAAGATGAAAGGTATTGACGATTACCGTTTGATTGTTAGAGATTTGGATAAACGTGGTTTTGAATTGAAGATTGAACTGCCAAAACAAATAGAGGCGATTTGAACTCTAAGGCGGAATGGAAACGTAATACAACGGTACACTAACAACTTGTCAGTTCCCGTCATTTACGTTTATATAAAGCTGGTCGGCAACGTAAATCAACCATTAACCACACGCAACAAAGTGCGAGTTCCTTGGCGGTCAAGCGCCAAATTGGACAGTTTAATCAATCGGCCAATATCAGCGCTGACGTAACGCTCCGGAATAGATGCCGAACTTGTGACCTATCAGTGCGTTTCGGTCTTCTTGCTGAACTCCGGCAAGGCGTAGGCGGTTGCATACATATGGTGTAGATCATGGATGCGTACATTCTCCAGCCTAACCTTGGCACGTGCGTGCTGCCATCCGTTGTTATTCATGGTGCCAACACGGTGCCCGCTGTATGTGAACACGAATTCTGGATTTTGGCCGCGTTGTGCTTCGATAATGCGCCATGCTTACTTCATCTCCATTCTCTTCGCTTTGGCACTCTCGCTATTAACACACGATGATTCAATTCGTGAATATATCCGGTGTTTCCTTAACTCTATCCCGCAACGCTTATCAAATATTTACAGGCGAAACACAACTGCAACACTTTGATGAGATACTTTTGTACAGGTAAAGACCATCAAGTAGATGGCTTGTGATAATTATTCATTGAGGAACGCTATGTCTGTTATGCAAATCTACGAACGCCCGGTTGCACTGGATCGGAATGTGCACCAAAATATCCGCATCCAAAGCGACGGCAATTTTTTCTTTGCACGTTCATGCCAGACGGCAATTGTCGCCGCGGCTGAATTGAATCAGGCGATCAAGGAATTTCCCGTCGTCTTCATCAAAGAAAGCGACCATTTTTTGCCTATCGCGATATTGGGTCTGCAAAATAATCAAAACTTGTTTGTCGATGAAAATGGTCAATGGACTGCGCGCTATACACCGGCTTTCATCCGACGTTATCCTTTCGTTCCTGCCATGACAAAAGCTGAAGATGAGCAGATGACAGTATGTATCGACGAAGCTTCTGAATGTGTCAACCAGGAACATGGAGAGCCTTTGTTTATTGATGGCAAGAATTCCGCCTTTCTGGGTCAAGCCATACAATTCTTGCAAGAATACAAAGCGCAAACCGATACCACTATAATGCTTGTTAAACAATTGGCCGATGCGGGTTTGCTGTCTGAGCAGACGGCGAATTTCAAACTGAATGATGGTCAGTCATTTGATCTGACCGGATTCTTTACGGTCGATACCGAGAGGCTGTCCAAACTCACGCCTGAAACCACCTACAACTTGTTCCAATCCGGTGCGCTTCATGTTGCGTACTTGCATCTGACTTCTTTGGACAACTTAAACCGCTTGATTGGTATACATGCACAACGTTTGGCGGATATCGGTAAAAAGAACTCGATCAAACCCGCCGTAGCGCATGCCTGATTCCGGTTTGAAACAAGCCCGCATTGTGTTTGGCACTTAACGTGCGGAAATAATTGCTAACCGTTTTTTGTCGCAACCGTAAAATAGAAATCGGCATACATGTCATCTCCTGCTGGAAGCAAAACGACTTCTTTGTATAAAGCTGCAACAAACGGAGTCGCGCTATTGCTTCTTTCGCTGGTAATTTTTCTGTCTCTGGCAGAAAACCTTGCCCAAGAATATTTTACCAATATGAACAAAATATATTTTGCCCGCATTGCCGAGCGCTTCGGAAACTCTGGCGCAACCCATTTGGCGCAGACCCGGCAACTGCTTCTGAGTCGCATTAAGCAGACGTCAATAAATGATGCGTCCCTATTAAGTTTTGTTAATGATTTGATTAACAAAGTTCCCCAGGTTGAGGATTCCGTGCATTGGGGCGTGGAGGATTATTGGGCTACTCCCGCCGAACTCATCGCCAGCAATGGCGGTGATTGTGAGGATTTTGTCATTGGCAAATATTTTTCTTTACGCGAAGGCGGAATCCCCGCCAAAAATTTGCGTCTAACTTACGTTAAAGCGGTTCACGAAGACAAGATAGAAAATCATATGGTGCTTGCCTATTATCCGACTCCCGAAGCCGAACCATTGCTGCTTGATAACCTCTTGCCGCAAATGCTGCCGGCAAGCAAACGTCCTGATCTATTGCCGGTCTATGAATTCAATGGTGAACAATCCGACAAGTTCAGCGGAGCAGCTATTTGCAAATGGGACGCCATGGTCGAACACATGAAGAAAGAATTTGAATAGTGAGAACACAATGAGCCTAAGAAACCAGTTTTTGATCGGCAGTCTGATTGTCGTATTGGCTGTATTTTCCCTGCTTTTTGTGGGCATGGGATTACGGTTGCAGCATTATTTTCAGGGTCAACTGAGTGCTCACGCCCAAGACACGGCTACATCATTAGCCGTTGCCATCAACTCGGCATTGCGCGAAAAAGACTCAAGACTGCTGGAAACAACAGTGCAAGCGGTGTTCGATAGCGGCTATTACAAACGCATCGCCGTTCTTGACACAACTGGTAAGCAAATTATTGAAAAAACGCTTCCGTCCACAAACGGGGATGTACCGGAATGGCTTCCCGAATTGATCAAACTGGATTCACCAGTACGCTCAGCCTTCGTCACCTCCGGTTGGAAACAGTCAGGGGAAGTCACGGTCGCCAGTCAACCCGCGTTTGCCTACAAAGAACTATGGCAACTGATGCAAGACGCGACAATCTGGCTATCTGCGGCGATCATCTTCAGCATGATGCTCATGGCGACGCTGGTGCGCTCTATTCTGCGCCCGCTCGAGAAAATTGAAAATGCCGCGCTCGCCATTTCCAACCGGCAATTTCCCGTCATTTCTCCCATCCCCCGCACGCGCGAACTTGGGCGAGTCGTCAATGCTTTCAACATGCTCTCCAACTCTGTCAGCAAAATGTTGACAGAGTTGGAGAATCTGGCAGAGTACTTCCGTAAACAGACCCTGACCGACTCATTGACCGGCATCGGCAATCGCCGCAGTCTGATCGCAAATATTGAAATGTTGCTGGAATCGCCCTTGGGTGAGTACACCCTGGCTTTAATTCAGGTTGGAGGCCTCGCCGAGTTAAACAATTTGGAAGGGCATGAACAAGGTGACAATTTTGTGCGTGCTCTGGTCGCAGCCATTGAGTCGACTCCCCAACTGACGTTTCTTGCCAGAGTGCAAGGAAGCACATTCGCGATTCTCCTGGAATCCACCACGGAAAATACACTCAAAGACACGCTGGATGCAATTATCCTCAGACTTGAAAATGTTTGCCACAATTTCAACCTGTCCAGTGAAGTGCGCTGCTCGGCAGGGGCCGTTCGTTTGTTTTATAGCAATACATCCGGCGAAGCGCTCGCCAAAGTGGACGAAGCACTGGCCCGTGCCCTCAAGTCCGGTCACAGCGTTGTCGATTATATTCAAGCTACCGGATTACCATCCGGACAATGGAAAAAGTTTCTGCAAGATGCCATGACGGGCAACCGCCTCATCCTTTACGCACAACCGGTCATTGGCCAAATTGGAGAAATACTTCAAGAAATACCCGATGTATTACATTTTGAAGTTTACTCGCGGGTGATAGATGCCGACGGTGTACTGGTAAAAGCGCGACGATTTATGCCCATGGCCATGAGGCACGGCCTCGCTACGGAAATCGACAGGCACTGCCTTCTCAGCCTCATACAAATCATGAAATCGAAGCATGCCACAGGGGTACGTTACGCGTTTAATATTTCACCAAGCACGCTGCGCGACTACGATTTCCCCAACTGGCTCAGCAATCAGCTTGATAATTCCTCGTTGAATAAAAACACGCTGATTCTTGAGCTTGCTGAATCAACACTGCTTGCATCACCGCAAGATGCACAACGTTTTTCGGAAGCAATGCTGAGCCACGGATTGTCATTCGGCATTGATCAATTTGGATTGCAAAAGGCCACCATCACCGAGCTGGCTGAAATGCACCCTGCATACTTCAAGTTGGCAACCGACCTCACGCGCCATTGTGCCGAAGTACCCGAATATGGTGAATATATAGCTTGGCTGGTTAAAACATCCGCGATATTGGGGATACCGGTCATCGCAACTTGCGTCGAGAAAAAGGAATGGTTTGAACGCCTCGTCAAAGCGGGAGTTGTTGGCTTCCAGGGACTACTGATTGGTCAGGTTACTTCACTGGAAAATCCCGAAAACATCGAGCACGATCCTTCTTGATTTTTTACCATTGGCCATACGGCGTCCCATCTCTGGCATTACCGGGCGCCGAACTTCTGACATTGTAAACTTTGCCTTGGGAAGAATTTTCGGGAGCAATGACAACCCAGGTCTGGTTGCTTCCGGTCAAAGGATCGGGGGGAATATCTCGCAGATATTTTTTCACTACCAGATCATCCAATGAGTCCGGGTACTTTCCGGTATCTCCGTAGTATTTGTCTATTGCATCGCGGAACCCGCGCAAGTCGGAATGCAACGCTGCCTCTTTGGATTTATCAACGCTATGAAAATAGCGCGGCACCGTCAGACTTAATAACATCGCGATGATCGCCATCACCACGAGCAACTCAATGAGCGTAAATCCCTTGTCACTATTCCGTTTGCTCATTACCAGTCCCTGTAAGGAATTCCGTTAAGTCCGATCCCGCTGGCATAAGAGTAGACATCAAACACATCGACTCCCTCATGTGGTGAGTCCGGGCCGCTATCATAACTTCGTTTACCCCAAGTTTGTTCAGCGGCCACATTCGCGTCCAAAGCAAAAGGATCACGCGGGAGCTTTCTTAAAAAATATATTTTGCTCTTTTTCGGATCATCAATTTTATCAACTCCGTAAACCAAATCCCGTAACGATTTTGGATAGCCAGATTCACCCACCAGTTTGGTAACATGCCCTTCATCCGCCGCCTGTTTATAGGCATCGATTGCACTACGAATCTGGCGTAATCCGGATTGAAGCTCTTCTTCCTTGTTACGCTGCACCACCAGTTCTGCCATCGGCATCGCGATGCTCGCCAAAGTTCCCACAATGGCAACGGTAATCAACAATTCGACCAGCGTAAAACCACAATGGCTTTTGCCACTTTTAAAATATTTGTGAAAAGCGGTTACGCTCATGGGGTAGCAGGCGCCACCGCCGGACGATCCGTTTTCGCTTCTTGCTTCGCTCCGTCGAATGTTGCATCAGGCTTTACGTTACCCGCTTGCTGCGCGGGAACGGGGGTAGCCGATGCGACTGGCATGTCAGCCGGTTTCGACGGAGTGACTGGCACGACTTTAACTTCGACAGGCAACAAGATTTCCCTTGGCTTTGGGGCACTACCAATGACACTGTCGGTTCCGGACGCAAATTGGCTAGCCAGTTTGTCTGGGCGAGTCATGTTCCTGACTACATGCGGCGTGATCAGTAAAACCAAATCCGTTTTTTGCTTGTTGCTGTTGTCATTTGAAAATAGCCTGCCGAACAAAGGCAAATCTCCCAAACCCGGAACCTTGTTCACCGTAGAGGATGAATTTTTTTGAATCAAGCCGGCCAGAACTTGAGTTTCGCCGTCTTTAAGTCTTAACACCGTATCCGCATTCCGAGTGTCCAGTTCATAGACTTGGGTGCCTGAAGTTGTCGTAATCGTTTGATTCACACTACTCACTTCCAGCTTGACCTTCATGTCAACTTGATCATCCAGCCTGATACTCGGTTCCACATCCAACTTGAGACCTACATCGATATAGTTCACTGATTGCGAACTCCCCACTCCGGCGGTTGACACCGTTGTCAGCACTGGCAAACGCTGACCGATATGAATATTGGCCTTCTCCCGATCTTTTACACGAATGCGCGGATTGGCGAGCAGCGTGGCATCGGTATCGGTTTTTTGCAAATTAAGGGTAAGGGCCGGATTAGAGACAGTATAGGTCAAAAAATTCGAGTCCCGATTTTGCCATTGATTGAGCGTAAAACTGCCGGCTGTACCGACACTGGCACCGATTTGCTGGGGATATTGCAATCCCAGATTAAGAAGTCGAGTATCGCTGATTTCAAGAATCTCAACTTCCAACTCAACTTCAGGATCAGCCAAGTCTTGAGCCGATATCAATTTTTCCGCCAGACGAATCACCTCGGGCGTATCGCGCAAGATCAGCAAATTTCTGCGTTCATCAATGAAAACATCCTTGGCTTTGAGAATGGTTTTAACCATTTCCATCGTTTTTTTAACATCGGCATTAGCCAGATAAAAGCTCTTGACCACCTGCTGCTGGTAATCTTTCAATTTAGCCGGCGTGTCGGGATAAATGATGATGGTATTTTCATTGATCACTTCTTGCTGTAACTGGTTGGTGACCAGCAACAGTTTGATCGCATCCTCGATCATCATATCTTTGACGACAATTGTAGTTTTTAAATCCGGCTTGATATCTTTATCAAATACAAAATTCAATCCGGAAACGCGGGCTACCACGTTGAACACAGATTTGATACCTGCATCCTGAAACTCGAGCGAGAGCGTTTTCTTGAAAGCCTTGCGCATAAACGGCGAACCCGATATTGCACGATCTTCAGTATTTTTTTCCTCTATCTGTTTCAGTAACGCTTTGGCTTCGTGATGCAACGGATTGACCGAAAGAATTGTTTGGAGTCTGACAGACGCCCCATCCGTATCACCCTTGTTAAACAGGTCCAGCGCCTCGGCCAATTCTTGCTTGCGCGCCTTGTCTCCCAGTACCAGATCCAGACCATCGCGTGCCCGCTGATTATTTGTATCGATGGCCAGTACGCGCTTATAGTCGTTCGCGGCTTCTTCAAAGGCATCTTTGGATCGCTCAAAATCCGCTTTGCCGAGCAACTGGTTCACCGCCAGTTCACGCTGTTTAAAAAGGTATTGCCGGTATTCCACATTTTCCGGATCAGCCTTGGTCGCTTGTTCAATCTGCGCCAAACCCTGCTCAAGCTGTCCATCCGACAATTTATTTTTGCCCTCTTTAAAATCGCGCGACGGTTGACTGGCACATCCGTCCAAAACCAAAATCGTCGCGAGCAACAGCAAAACTCCTATAGACCGTAACTTCAATTTACTTCTCCAATTTGCACAGTTTGTTTGATATTCAAAGGTAAATAAGTCAATGTCATTACGGGAGGAATAATCGATTCCACCCGATATTTGCTATCAACGGTATCCCCTTCACGAACAATGAAGATACGACCTTGCTTCTCTAAAAATACTGCAGCATGATCCCCGTTATCCCGCATTTTCCCGATGTACTGAAAAGTCAAAGGCGGAGCAACAGGGGTTATTGGCACAACCTTGGGCGGAGGTGGCGGCACATACCACGATTTGACCGGGAACATATCCTTTACACCTTCGGGTAATGCCGGTCTTTTTAATTTGTCCACAAGCAAATCCGAAGGCACCTCGGGTACACTCGATGCCGCCAAAAGCGCCGACTTTTGATTTGGTTCAGGGGTTATTGGTTCTTTTGATTTTGGTCTCTCCCGATGAACAGCCTCAACTTGTCCATCATCCTGACTATTGACCGCAGCCGTTGCCGCGACTGTTAACAGCAAGGCTCCGCCCAGTAACCAACTACGATGTTGTTTCGAGATATTCATCGAATCACATTCATGTAAATGGAAAAACGAATTTTGGCTTCAAGCTCGCCTTTGCTAATAGCATCGCGCTTGAAACTCACTTCTTCCAGTGCTGCCGACGGCACCGAGTTCAAAACTTTGACAATAAACTTTCTGATCTGAATATAGCTGCCTTTTACCGGCAAATTAACCTGATAGCTGCCAATTCTTCCCGACTTCCCAAGATTGAATTTGTATTCCCCTTGTTCCAGACGAATTGATTCTTCATGAGCCGCGCCGTAAATGGTTTTAAATAAACCCGGCGCTTTTTGACGTGCCGGAAAAAACCCGTAAAAGGCATGCAACTGCGCTCCCGGAGTACTCACATCACCCGCCGGATTCAAGCGCGACATATCCAAACGTTTTCTTTCGGCAGCCTCGTCTTGAGTCAACACTTCCATTTTGGATTTTTCCCAAAACGTCAGGGACAAATATCCGGCCAGCGAAAAAAACAGCAGCAAAACGCCCGCAATACCGGGCAAACCCAGATTTTTCATCCACTGCGAAGCAACCCATAAAAAACGGTTCATGGATGAACTCCCCATTTAGCCTGGAGCATGAAGCGAATCGGCTGTTGCGGATCTTGATCCTGAAGCTGGTGGCTGACTAATTCGACTTCGCGGAACAACGGGGTCTTCTGCAAGTACGCATAATAAGTCACCATACTGTCCAGCGATTTCGCTTCGGCAGTGATACGCACGAGCCCCTTTTGTGAATCCGGCTCAATCGACAGCACCGCGACATCATCTTTTTGATAGGACTCAACCGCTGCGAATAACTCTTTCCACGGCAAGTTGAGTTCCAGAATAATAGCCTTCGCCTGAGCGGTTTCGAGCGTAGTTTGTTCAGTGTCTGTCTCAACCGGCAGAGGATCCATGCGCGACGCTTTTTCGGTGCGAATACTCGCAATCAGACTTTCCTGTTGGGCGATTTTTTGACTACCTGCGTGGTAACTCCAAGCCACATAGGCTGCCCCGGACAGTCCCACTGCCAGCGCCACGGCGCCAAGCCAGAAATTGCGGCCGGAAGACAAATAATCCAATTTAAGCGCATCCATAATTACATCCCCGCCGTAGCCATGGCAAAGTTCGCCATTTCCAATTTGGAAAGTTCGGGAAGCGGGCTCAACATGAGTCGGCTTATCACCCAGGGCTCGCGTTTTATCGTCGCCACATTTGTAGTCTCCGGGGCGAAAACAAATACTTTATTGTGTTTGTTCCCACCGGTGACCAGCAAAGACTCGCGCTCCAACATCAGCATCGTTTCCTCAAACCAGTCAGAGACAACATGTCGCAATCGAATGCTGGACCACTGCCCGTCTTGCAGCAATCCGACACAAATATTGTCGCGCTCCGCCAGCACAAACCACGACGGGTCTTTACCCAACTCCTTGCGGCAGGCATTGAAAGCTGTCATCAAATAGGGCTGTACCGATTTCAACCGCAAGGGCGAAGTCGCGAACAGCGCGATGAGTTGTGCCAGCAATTGTTGCGGGATGGCACAGGCTATCGACGGCGTTCCAAATGTACCTTCATTCAGACGAAAATCCCAACCCGAACTGGCCTCGCCATAAACCTCGTCGAAACGATGTTGCACCAAAGCAATTTTTTCCTCTGCGGACAACGGTGCCTCGTTCCACGGCAACACCAGGAAGCGCACGAAGTAATTAGACAGAACGATCTGCGTGTCCGCCGCTTTCCATTCCTTATTTTTTAAAACGCTTTCCAGCAGGCCGAGTAGAGGCTGCCATCCGGATTCCTGCCCGGCATAGGAAAATACCTGTCTCGCGTGAATACGGGGCCGTCTGCCGCCCTGATAATGCAAAACGATCAGACGATCTTTGCACAGCACGATGCGTACTTTGTCACGCCACAAAGGTAACACGGTTAATCTCCTGTAACGTGGTTTCACCCTGCTTGACCAAGGCGAGCGCCGATTCGCGCAGGTATCTCGTACCGTTGCGGCGCGCTGCTTCTTTAATTTTGCGTATCGGCTCTTTGGCCACGATCAGTTCCCTGATTTCGTCGTTCAGATGCAACATCTCCGCAATTGCTTTGCGCCCTTTATATCCCGTGCCGCGACACAGACCGCAACCACGTCCCGCGATAAATTTATATTCATGCAAAGTATCGGGACTAATACCGGAACTTTTCAGCAACTCGGCACTGGGTATGGACGGCTCGGCACAGTGGACGCAGGACAAGCGCACCAAACGCTGCGCCAACACGCCATTCAGCGCCGATACCAAACTGTAGGGATCAACACCCATATGCGTGAAGCGCCCGATCACATCAAACACGTTGTTGGCATGCACGGTGGTAAACACCAAGTGACCGGTCAGTGCCGATTGCACAGCAATCTGCGCGGTTTCCGGATCGCGAATCTCACCCACCATGATCTTGTCGGGGTCGTGACGCAAGATGGAGCGCAAGCCTCTGGCGAAAGTCAGTCCCTTCTTTTCGTTTACCGGAATCTGAAGAATTCCCGGCAACTGATATTCCACGGGGTCTTCAATGGTAATGATCTTGTCTTCACCATTGTTAATCTCGCTGATCGCCGCATACAGTGTAGTCGTCTTGCCACTACCGGTCGGGCCGGTCACCAATACCATGCCGTAGGGTTCGTTTGAAAGCTGTCTGAAGCGCGCCATACTCTCTGCATCGAAACCCAGTTTTTCCAGTCGCAAGCCTTCCATTTCATCCGAAAGACTGCGCCTGTCCAAAATTCTCAGTACGGCATCTTCGCCGAAACTGCTAGGCATGATGGAGACGCGGAAATCGATTTCATGCCCCTGCGAATTCACCTTGAAGCGACCATCCTGCGGCGTTCTACGCTCGGTAATATCCAGCTCTGACATCACCTTGATGCGCGATATGACCTGCTCCGCCATCTCTATTCCGGGCACATCTCCTGCCGTGATCAGCACACCGTCAACACGGTATTTTATTTTTAGCCCGGTTCCATGGGATTCAATATGAATGTCACTCACGCCGCCTTTAAGCGCGTCGTACAAAGTGGAGTGAACAAGCTTGACCACCGGGTTGGTATCTTCGCTAATCCCTTTAAGCGAGAGATCATCAACCCGCCCGGTATCGCCGGAAGAAAATTCGCTGCTGGAAATAATGCTGTCCATAGCGCGCATGTTTTCTTCATAG
>Ga0224559_1000276_pt1 | contig 36137 bp, 25 predicted proteins | sample 714S33034metaG_FD_180676 | JGI IMG/M metagenome (GOLD analysis project Ga0224559, IMG submission 180676) | Peat soil microbial communities from Stordalen Mire, Sweden - 717 S3 30-34 | ecosystem: Environmental > Terrestrial > Soil > Wetlands > Peat | place: Sweden: Norrbotten County, Stordalen... | reverse complement strand
CTCTCGACAAGTACCGGATCGATCACGCCCTGCTTCTTGCCGACATGCCTCTCTCGTACCTGCTGGAACATACGCCGGGATGGCGCATGGAGAAGCGCGAAGGCGCGGGGGATCGGACTTACCTGCTGTTCTCCAAGACCTCCGCCGCGACTTCGGATCACTGTGACTGTGCGGCGCCTTCCGGCCGCGAAGACCATTAGTGACCGGGGCCGCGAGAACGGTTTGCACCGCCCCGATCTCCGTTCCCTGATAGACTCTGTAGCGTGCCCGACGAATCCAAGCCGCCCGTCTTCCTGCTCGATACGATGTCGTTCATCTTTCGCGCCTACCATGCCATGCAGCGCAGCCGGCCCATGTCTACGCGCGGCGGGCTGCCCACGGCTGCCATTTACGTTTTCGTCAACATGGTCAAGAAGCTGCGCCAGGATTTTGCGCCGCTCTATTTTGCCGCGGTGTTCGATGTGAGCGGCGAAGTGTTTCGCGATGCGCGCGCCCGCACCATGGCCCCGCTGCGCAAATGGAACGGAAAGACACAGAGCTTCGACGAAGTGAGCTACGAGGGCTACAAGGCCAATCGCGCGTCCATGCCGGAGGATCTGCGCCGGCAGATTCCCTATATTCGTCGCGCGCTTGAGGCGCTGCATATTCCCATCCTCGAGGCCGAGGGCTTTGAGGCCGACGACGTCATTGGAACCCTGGCCCGGCAGGCCGCAGCCGAGCAGCATGAGGTCTTCATCGTCTCCGGCGATAAGGACATGATGCAGTTGGTTACGCCGCAGGTGAAGATTCTCAATCCGCAGAAAGACAACCTGATTCTCGATCCGGCAAAAGTGGTTGAGACCCTCGGAGTTCCTCCGGAGAAGGTCGTTGATGTGATGGCTCTGCGCGGCGATGCGGTCGATAATATTCCCGGCGCGCCGGGCATTGGCGACAAAGGCAGCGTCGAGTTGATCGTCGAATTCGGGAGCGTGGAAGCGGTGCTCGACCGCGCCAGTGAGGTCAAGCGCAAAAGCTATCGCGAGTCGCTCGAGCAGAATCGCGACGCCGTCCTGTTGTCGAAAGAGCTGGTCACGATCGACTCTCACGTGCCGCTGCAGTTGGATCTGAGCGCGATGAAGACCCAGCCACCCGATCTCGAGGCCTGCCGCGAACTCTTCACCGAGCTTGAATTCACGTCGATGCTGCGCGAGCTTGCGCCTTCTGAAACAGCGCCGGCGATTGAGTTGATCGAAGATCCTACGGACGAGCAGGCAGCTGCGTTCTACGCCGCGGCTCGCACCGGCGGTTTTGCCTTTGCGCTCGATGCCAAGGCGCCTGCGCCGGAGGTTGAGGACGAAGCGCCGCAAACAATGTCGCTGTTGGACGTCGCCGAAGCCGCCGATAAGCAGGCGAGCTTTACCGTCGGCGTTTGCGCTACGCCTTCGATTGCGCTGCGCCTGCCGCTGACGCCGGAGTTGCGTACGTTGCTCGAGGACGCTGCCGTAGCCAAGCGGACGCACGATTGGAAGGCTGCTCTTCACCTGCTCACGGCGCAGGGTATTGAGCTTCGCGGCGCGGTGGAAGACACGATGCTGCTCTCCTACGCGCTCAATCCAACCCACGCCACGCAGTCGCTGGCGGATGTGGCGGCGAGGCACGGGCAAGCTGCTCCATCCACGCTGGCCGCCGGCGCCGCCGCCATTCACGCGCTGGTTCCGGTGTTACGCGCAGAGGTGGAAACAGCGGGCGTCAAGCGCGTCTACGAGGAAATCGACTTGCCCCTGGCGCCGGTTCTCTTTCGTATGGAAAAAGCCGGCGTGCGCATCGATACCGGCGTGCTTGACGGGCTTTCAAAACGGTTCAGCGCGGAACTGGAACGGGTGGGCGAACGCATCTTCGAGTTGGCGGGGCGGCGGTTCAATATCAATTCGCCCAAGCAACTCGGCGAGGTGCTTTTCACCCATCTGGGTTTGCCCGCGCCGGCCAGCCGGGGCAAGAGCAAGGCCATTTCCACGGCGCAAGACGTGCTGGAGCAGCTTGCGGAACAGCACGAGGTACCGAGGCTGGTGCTTGAATTCCGGCATCTCTCAAAGTTGAAGTCGACTTACATCGATGCGTTGCCGCTCCTGGCCGATTCCGAATCGCGGGTGCATACAACGTTTCAGGCGGCGGCAACGGCGACGGGACGGCTGTCGTCGGTGAATCCGAATCTGCAGAACATTCCCATTCGCACCGAGTTGGGACGGGAGATTCGCGCCGCATTTACGGCTGCGCCGGGAACGCAACTGCTGTCCGCGGATTATTCACAGATTGAGCTGCGGCTGCTGGCGCATTTCAGTGGCGATGCGCTGCTCAAAAAGGCCTATGCGGAGAACATCGATATTCATACGATGACGGCCAGCGAGGTCTTCGGCGTCCCGGCCGAGACCATGGACAAGGAGACGCGCGGGCGAGCCAAGGCGGTCAACTTCGGCATCGTCTACGGCATTTCTGCCTTCGGACTCGCCGCGCAGTTGGGCATTCCTCAGGCTGAGGCGAGGGCATATATCGAGCGCTACTTTGCCCGCTATGTTGGCGTTCGGGCATTCATCGAACGAACCTTGGAACAGACGCGCAAGGAGGGTTCGGTGCGCACGTTGTTCGGCCGGGTGCGGCCCATTCCGGATATCGAGAGCCGCAATCAGAACCAGCGTGGATTTGCCGAGCGCACCGCCATCAACACGCCGCTGCAAGGCACCGCAGCCGACCTCATCAAGCTGGCGATGATCGCGATCGACCGTAAGTTCGCCGACCGCAAGCTCAAAACGCGCATGGTTCTGCAGGTGCATGACGAACTGCTCTTCGAAGTTCCGAAGGATGAGACTGCTGAGATCGAAGCGCTGGTGCGCGCCGAGATGGAGGGCGTGGTCAAGCTGAGCGTTCCGCTGGTGGCCGACCTGGGGTTTGGAGCGAACTGGCGCGATCTATAGTTGTTCGATCGGCTTAATCCGCAAGGTCTTGGAAGAAACTTACCTGGAGCAGGTTTGCTAATTCCTGCAGGTTCTTCGGCAACGTTCCTCCAACCGCCAATATGCAGTCGGCAGTCGGGATGATCCGGTCATGAATCTGTTGCGCTCGGAGAACTGCCGTGTACTTGACGCACTGAAAGATTCCACGGTGTAGTTCGTCGAACCTTGCACCGCGGGTTTTAACTTCGATACCGGTGGAGAATTCCGCAAAGTAGACATCAACCTCATCCCCCGACCACAGTCGGTGCGCCTCCTTCCCCTTGTGTCCCCTCGGCAGCTTGACCAACTGAGGAGTCTCAGCGATGAGCCGTTTGAGGGCCTTGTGAGCATCGCTTTCAGGGCCGGTATGCCATCCACCCGGGTCGGGCCGACGGCGGGGAATCTCGGCCTGCACATTCTTGGTCCCCTCCGTCTCCTTCAGGCCATAAGCGTTAAGCACCTCGCCCCAATGGGCAAAATCGAATATCTTGGTATGAGCTTGGGCAATTAGCGCTCTCTTTTCAGTGCGAGAAAGCAAATCAGGAGCGACATCGCGGCCTTGAATCTTCCAGCAGTGCTCCTTGATGTAGGAATCTGCGCCTCTTCCTGGTATTCCGCCCTGATTGACGACCATCAGGTTGATCATTGGCACCGGAGTTTTTGCGTTACTGGCGTACTCTTGACAGGCGTTGCCAATCACACCTGCGGGACCTCCATGCCGTACAACGAACATGTGCCTGCCCAACCCTCGCGCGACGATTTCGCGGTCCCATTCACCATAGGTGATGGAAAGACGGGACCGCGCGTATTCGACAAGTATCGGAAAGCCGACTCGTGCAGTTTGGCTTTCCCAACTATCCCCGTCAAGCTGTAGTGGCTTTTTGGCCATGCGGAATTATGCGCCGAGTTCCTGGCGGATGGCGTCGGCGATGGCGTCGGCGTGGAGGCGCATCTTCTCTTCGCTCTCGGCTTCGATCATGACACGCGCAAGGGCTTCGGTGCCGCTGTAGCGAATCACGACACGGCCGGAATCCTTCAGGTCTTCTTCGGCGGCGCGAATGGCAGCGGCTACGGCGGGGATGGATTCAAGGGGACGCTTTTCGCGGACTTTCACGTTGACGATGACTTGCGGAAAGACCTTCAGATCGGCGGTCAGCTCTTCGATGGATTTGCCGGTGCGGGCAATGAGGTCGAGGACGACGAGGGCGGTCAGAAGGCCGTCGCCGGTAGTGGCGAGATGAGGCAAAAGGATGTGGCCGGACTGCTCGCCACCGAGAGCGGCGTTGTTCGCAAGCATCTGTTCGAGAACGTAGCGATCGCCAACGGGCGCGCGCAACATGCGAATGCCGCTGCGCTTGAGCGCCGCCTCAAGGCCCATGTTGGACATGGTGGTGGCGACGACTAAATCTCCGGTGAGCATGCCGCGGGCTTTAAGATCGCGTGCGGCCATCAGCAGGATTGCATCGCCGTTGATCACGTTGTTATGAGGGCCGGCCAACATGCAGCGGTCGGCATCGCCGTCGAAGGTGAGACCGAGGTCCGCGCCGCGAGTTTTCACTTCCGCGGCCACAAGAGCGGGATGAAGCGCGCCGCAATTCTCGTTGATGTTGCGTCCGTTGGGCGCGGTGTTGAGGAGAGTGACGTCGACTTCGAGATGGGCGTTGAGGCGGCTGAACAGCTCAGGAGCAATGGCAGCGGCGGCTCCGTTGGCGCAGTCGACGACGATGCGCAGGCCGGCAATGGAGAGGCCGGGGACGGAGCGGATGAGGAACTGAGTGTATTCGGACTGGAAAGCGGGGTTGTCTTCGACGAGCGGCAGGGAAGCGGGATCGGGCGCGGCTATTTTGGAGGCCTGATGGACGATCTCTTCCTCCATGGCCAGTTCGAGGGCGTCCGGAAGCTTGAATCCGTCGGCGCCGAAAAGCTTGATGCCGTTGTCTTGCCATGGATTGTGGGACGCGGAGAGGACGACGCCCGCGTCAAATCCATTGACGCGCGCGAGGAATGCGACGGCCGGAGTGGTTATAACGCCGGCGCTTTCAACGCGCGCATTGGCTTGGCGGAGTCCGGCGGCAAGGGTGGCGGCGATCCACGGGCCGGATTCGCGGGTGTCGCGGCCCAGCAGGACCTTTGGCTCGGCGTTTGTTTTGCGCAGCGAGTGGCCGAGGGCGAGACCGACGGCAAAGACAGTGGTCGGGTCGAGGGGTGCTTCGCCGGCAACGGCGCGAATGCCGTCAGTGCCGAAGAGCTTGCGTTCGTTTCGTGCGGTCATAGGGTCAATTCTTGATTCAGGCTTGATTCTTCTTCGATTCTATTGTGCGGGAGCGGCGTTTGCCGGGCGGCGCAGCCTCTACGCGACTGTTGAAAGTGCCGTCGGCGAGCCGCGTTGTGAGCAGGTCGCCGCTGCTGAGTTGGGCAGTGGAGCGAACCAGAGAGCCTGCGCCATTGAGCACCAGCGCGTAGCCGCGATCGAGGACGGCGAGCGGGGAGAGCGAGTGCAGACGCGCGTCGAGAGCGCCGAGGGTCGAAGCGGAGGTGTGAAGAAGCCGCTCCATGGAATGGTGGAGGTGGGTGCGGCAAGCCATGAGCTGTTCGCGGGCCTGGGCAAGGGCCTGGCGAGGATCGTGACGGAGGACGGCGGCGCCGAGGTCGGCGGTGTGACGCTGGCGCTGGCGGAGTTGGCTGCGGATGGCAGCTTCCGCGCGGAAAACAAGGTCGTCGAGGCGCTGGGCCTGGCGGTAAATCAGGTTTGAAATGCGGGACTCGGCGCGGTCCGCCGCTGCGGCTCGGGTGAGGCGCTGGCGAGCCTGCAGCAGTTGAAAGCGGACGGCGCGGGCTAGACGATGGCTCTGATTCGCGAGGTGCTCGGCGATCTTGTGCTGGGCTTCGGTAATGAGCTCGGCGGCAGCGGAAGGAGTGGGCGCGCGGAGGTCGGCGGCGAAGTCCGCGATAGTGAAGTCGGTCTCATGGCCGATGGCGGACACGATAGGCAACCGCGAGGCGGCGATGGCGCGGGCTACGCGTTCGCTGTTGAAAGCGGCCAGGTCTTCAAGCGATCCGCCGCCGCGGGCAAGGACGATGACATCCACAAGGCTGGAAGCGTTGAACTCGCCGATGGCGGATTCGATCTCCGCAGGGGCCGAATCGCCTTGCACGGAAACGGGCGAGACCAGCACGTTGAGCCCTGAGTGGCGGCGGGCAACGATGTTGAGAAAGTCGCGGATCACTGCGCCGGTGGGCGAGGTGACGATGCCAACGGTGCGCGGAAATGCGGGCAGCGGAATCTTCCGCTCGGCGTCGAAGAGGCCTTCCGCCTTGAGCCGCTCCTTGAGCTGTTCGAACGCCAGTTGCAGCGAGCCCGCGCCCACCGGTTCCATGGTTTCGGCGACAAGTTGCATCTGGCCGCGCTGCTCGTAGACGCTGACGCGGCCGCGCACCAGCACGTGCAAGCCGTCTTCCGGGCGGAAGCGGAGCAGCATGGCCTGGCGGCGAAAAAGAACGATGGGGAGTTGCGCGTCGGCGTCCTTGAGCGTGAAATAAACGTGGCCGGAGGGTGCGGGCCTGAAGTTGGAGATTTCGCCCTCGACCCAGACGTCGCCGTACTGCTGCTCGACCAGTTCGCGAACCTGCGCGACCAACTGGCGGACGAGCCAGATGCGGCGCGTGGATCGCGGCTCGTCAAAGGTCAGGTCAAGCTGCGGCGCGAGTGGGTCTTCACGAGACATTTCTCAATTATCCGACAACCGCCAAGGAACTAGAATCCAAGGCGGTTCGTGAGTTTGAAAGAGGCTTCCCTCAGGGGCTAAACGACTACCGCCTGAAAGGCGGTAGGTTTGGGTTGCGACTGAAAGTCGCCTGTTTGCGGCTGAAGCCGCCTGAATGTTGTCCGGCTGAGAGCCGGCTTAAAGCTCACTCGGCGCGGTAATCTTGAAGTTCTCACCAGGATCCTCCCACTGCTGACTTTCGATGTATCGCCCGATTGTCTCCTCGTCCACCGCGCCTACGCTCGCACAAAAATACCCGCGCGCCCAAAGGTGTTGGCCCCAGTATCGCTTCCGCAACTCCGGATATTCGTCCTGAAGCATCCGGCTGGAGCGACCCTTCATGTATTGCACGAGCTTGGCCGGGGCTAGTTGCGGAGGTACGCTCACGAGCATGTGCACATGGTCGGGGCTTACAGACCCCTGCACGATCGACACTTCTCTCCGCTGGCATATTTGCCGAAGCAGATCACGCGTCCGCACTGCAATCTCACCACGGAGCAACTTGTAGCGGTACTTCGTCACCCAGATTACGTGGTACTTCACATCCCACACCGCGTGCGCATTCTTCTTGTAATCAGCCATTTCCACATTATCCAGCACGGATGCTGGAAGCTGACCGCCTGAAAGGCGGTGGGCTTAAACCTGGGGGCTAAAAAAAAGCCCCCGTTTTTTAGGCGGGGGCCGAATTGCCTTGGTTCTCTCGTTTTGCGAGAGCTTGATTGGCGGCCTAACGGCGGGGCGGCCGCTGGCGCGGAATTGCCTCGGGGGAGGGCTCTTGAACCTTTTACGGCCGCTCCGCGCCATTCGAGGAGGCAACGCCCTGCGAGGGTGGGGCTTCCTGGGCCGCCAAACTGTTTGCCATCAACCGGATGTGTACGCTGCTGGTTCTGATGCGAGCCGGCCGGGCGTCCTCGTCGCCGGTGGCGGCGACCTGGGCGTTGCCGAGGGCAACAGCGTGTAAGCGGTAGACGGGAATCTGATGTTCTGTGACGAGGTAGCGCTTGACCGCCTCAGCCAGACGCCCAGAGTTCTGGATGCCTACGCTGCCGGCTGCGGGTGAGTGCGCCTCAACTTCGAGGATGTAGCCCTGATGGCCGGTGACCGTGGCGGCCAGATCGTCCAGTTGCTTTTTCGCTGTCACGGAGAGGGTGGGCAGGCCGCCGCGGAAGGCGATGTCGGCTTCGGTGACCTGGTGATACTGGTCGAGGCCGTTGACGGTTGAGTTCAGCCGATTCACATGGCTGTCGGCGCCTTTGGCGGTGTCTCCAGCCAACTGGGCCTGTTGACCGGCAGCGGTAGCGGCCTGGTTGGCTGCATCCGCGGCCGACTGAGCCTGACGGATGCCGGCCTGCGCCCTGCCATCCACGTCCTTGATGTCGTTGGCGTTTTTGGCGTTGACGCCATCCAGCTCGCTGAGCCGATCGTTAATCGGATCGGTCTGTCTTTTTACCCACTTCTTGCGGGCGAAGGGGTTGACGCGCCCCCAGAACCCCTCCTTCGCGGGCGTATTCGACGTCGCAGCCACGGAGAGGGACCGCTGCTGAGCCGCGGAAGGAGGTGTGCTCTGGGGGCTCCCGGTCTGGCCTGCCTGCGCCAGCGCGGGAATTGCGACTGCAGATGCAAGGAAAAGGACAGCTAACTGGGAGAGTGAAACGTTCCGAGCTGAAAATTGGCTTCTCATTTTGGATGTGCGGCCCTCGCCGATTCGTACTTCGCAGAAACTCTGCGCATTGAGCGGCGGTGTCTGCTTAGCTGTACAGATTGCAATGCTTGTTCCAAACCGGGTTGACTGGAGCAGGAATGAGGATCTGGCTGATACTGCTTGGCTTACGAGAGAGAAACTGGGCGGGACGGAGCAGGAGGTTGGCCGTGACAGACGGCTGGCGGATGTAATTTTTGCAAGGCCGGGTATTTTGTACAGGGTAAGAAGAGGCGGGGAGGTTTACCTGGTATCGACGCGGATGACGCGGACCTCAGGGTAGACGCCGTCCCAGTCCGGGGAAACCGCGTCGAAGATGAGGCGGAAGTCATGGGTGTCGCCGGGCTTGAGGGGCGCGGCGGAGACCGGTTCCAGATCGACGTAAGGCTCGCGAATGCGGATGAGTTTGAGCGGCTGGGTCTCATTCTGCGCCACCTCGCGAGTAAAGGTGCGGAAGAGGACCTGCACGGTGACGCCGGTGACAGTGCTGTTGCCGGTGTTGGCGATGCGGCCGTCGAGGTATGTGACCTTGGTTCCGGCGTAGTTGGCTGCCTGACTCATGGCCAGGTTGGTGATGAGCAGGTTGGCGGCGTAGGGGTCGGGAGCGGCCGAGATGGGCGTGACCTTGTTGGTGGGCCTGCCATGTTCGAGAACCAGAATCACGACGGCCGCGCCGATGAGCACGAGCGCGGCAGCCAGCACCAGCGGCAGCCAATTGCGCTCGCGAGTCTCGCCGGGGGGCGCAAGATCGAGATTGGAACTTGAGCTCACGAGCGGATTTTACACCCGTTACCAAAGGAATGCTCGGGCATCTCGCGTTCTAGATATTTGTATGGAAGTTTTGCTCGCAATTGCCGACGATTAGCTAGAGAGCTGTTCTTGAGCAAATCCGCAACTTCGCATGCAACTTTGGCGGGCGCTCCGGGTCTAATCATTCAAATGCAAGGAACCGGTGCGTTTCAATCTCCGTAACTGTAGCTGAAAGCCTCAGAAAGGCAGGTTCACGATGCATCCCCTCCCCCAAACCGCATGCAATACTCTGCCCGCCCTGCAGGAGGCGTCAACGCGTTCCCGCAGGGCTGAGGAGCTGGCCTACCAGAGCCTGACTCTGGCCGCCATGCTGCTGCTGCTGGGTAGCCTTTGGGTGTTTTGAAAGGCAGCTTTTAGCCTTTAGCTTCTAGCTGTTAGCTCTTCTTTTGCCCCGAAAAGAGCCGGGCTCCCTGCGAAATGTATCGAAACGAGACACTCGCCTGAACACCGAGTTCAGCCGAAGCGTGCGCGCTTGACGGTCTGGCGGAAGTCTTCTCCGGTCATTTCAACGCGGACACACATTTCAGCCAGGCGGGAGCGCATGCGGTCGCCGATGCGATCGCCGAGCGTCTCCTCCCGAGCAGCTCGCTGTTCCTTGCTCAGTTGGAGCCCTGCTCCGGATGGCAAATCAGCCCAGTTGGTGGTGATGATGGTGGTTTGCTTGTCGTTGTAGCGAGTGTTCAGGATGAGCGCGATCGTATCGGATACCCAATCGCTCGACCTTTGGGCGCCCAAGTCGTCCAGCACCAGAACTTCGGCGGCAAAGACTGGCTTCAGCAGTTCCAGTTCTGTGTTTTGGACCTGCGGGTTATAGCTATCCTGGATTTTCTTGAGCAACTCGCGGTAGTCGCAGAACAGGCCTTTGACGCCCCGCTCCTGTACCAAGCGAGAAAGCACGCCAACAGCCAGGTGGGTTTTGCCGAGGCCAGCTGAGCCAACAAAAAGGAGACCATTGCCCGCAGTGTCAACCGGATATGCCTCGGCAAATTTGCGTGCAGTCATCAAAGCCTTGGCGAGGGAGGGATTGGCTCCCTTGAAGGCGGTCTCGTATGTGTCCAGCGAGCAATGGCGGTAACGCTCGGGGATGTGCGCGGCGGCCAGGCGGCGCTCTTCGCGCACCATCTCCTGGCACTCGCAGGGGCGGGAAACCCATTGGCCGCCGTCGTTGACCACGCGTACCAGCCCGATTCCATTGCAAATTGCGCAGACACTCATCTGCATTCCAGCGTAGCGCAAACGGCTCGGGGATGCGGCGGTGCAACGCGTGGCGCCGTGTGTGGAAAAGGGCGGTGGGGCGGACGCCTTCGGCTCGGAGTGCGGAAGGTATGGAAGCCGTAGTATGTTTGCAGACAGTACCTTAAGGAAATGGAGAAATATTGTGAAACGGGTCTTTCTTTGCAATGCTTTGATGACTGCCGCGGCGATGGCCGGACTGATGGTTCCGGTGGTTATGGCGGGGCAGGAACCTGGAAACGTGCCGGAGACTAAGGCGCCGGCTCCGGCGCAGGCCGCGCCCGCCGCCACGCCCGCGCTCTCGCCTAGCGGCCATCCGCTGAACGATTACTGGACCGCCCACGACAGGCAGGTACTGACCGACTTCGGCTGGCTGGCCAGGTTCAAGGAGGCTGATTTGGCGCTTGGTTCGCCCGCGGCAGGCGAGAAACGGGTTGTGTTCATGGGCGACTCGATCACGGAAGCGTGGAAGATTGAGGGGCCGGAGAGCTACTTTCCCGGCAAGCCGTATATCAATCGCGGCATAAGCGGGCAAACCACGCCGCAGATGCTGGTGCGTTTTCGCCAGGACGCGATCGCGCTGAAGCCGAGCGCGGTGGTGATTCTGGCGGGCATTAACGACATTGCCGGGAATACCGGGCCGGAAACGCTGGAGCAGATTGAGGATAACCTGACTTCAATGGCGGATCTGGCGACGGCAAACGACATTCGCGTGGTGCTGTGCTCGGTGACGCCGGCGTTCGACTTTCCGTGGAGGCCGGGAATGGCTCCGGCGGCCAAGGTTGCGGCGCTGAATGCGTGGATCAAGGGCTACGCGGCGGAGAAGGGCTATGTCTATGTGGATTACTACTCGGCGATGAAGGATGATCGCGGAGGGCTGCCGGCTACGCTGAGCAGGGATGGAGTGCATCCGTTGCCAGCGGGGTATGCGATCATGGCGCCGCTGGTTGAGGTAGGGATTGCGAGGGCGCTGAAAGCAAGGAACAGTGATTAGGGAACAGGGAACGGGTCCTGTTCGAACAGGACCCGTTCATTGCTAAACCGTTCAAATCCCCATACAATAGAATGATTGCAGGAAAGGTTTGCCCGAAGAGATGCCCAAGGAAAAGATTCATCCCAAATACGACGCGGTGCGGGTTATGTGCGCCTGCGGAAACAACTTTGAGACCCGGTCGACCCACAAGGGCGACATTCACGTGGAAATTTGCTCGAATTGCCACCCGTTCTTTACCGGCAAGCAGCGCCTGGTAGATACAGCAGGGCGCGTCGAGCGGTTCCGCCGCAAGTATGCCAAGGCTGGCGAGGTGGCAGCAGTCAAGTAGCTGGCGCCGAAGACAATCGGCAAGCACGATTGGGCCTCCGCCGCGGCGGAGGCCTTTTCACATAGGATGATGGGTGCGCATGGTCGAGGCGCGTTTCACCGTTTATTACCGCCGGGCTACGCAGCTTGCGGACGCTATGAAGCTTTGTCAGGGCGACCTGTCAGCGTATGCTTCTGCCGCCGCATTGCTGGCGGTGCATAGCGCCATCTCCTATAGCGATGCCGTATTGATAGGACTTAGCGGCGCGCGCCCACGCGGCGAGAACCATCGGGAGGCCATCACTGCTCTGAAACGGGCGTGCTCTGGAGCGCGAATCGATCATCGGGGGATAACGCATCTTGATAGGCTTCTAGGCGCGAAGACGGACATCTCCTACGGCGAGAAGCAGGTCGATAATGAAAGGATCGTAGCGCTCTGTATAGCTGCCGAGCGATTTCAGGTCTGGTCGGAGCGGATTCTGCAAAGACGGGAAGGAAGGTCTTCGTTATGACCGTGAAGGAAGAGACCCGGGAGTTGACGTTACGCCAGAGGCATGGGCGCGCGATCAATGCGGTCGCGGAACTGCTGCGGCGGGAACTGTCCGTACCCAATATCTACTTGGAGCCGCCATCTTCTCTGATTTCTGCGGACGTACTGGCAGTGGATCGCGGCGGCGCGGGCGACCTGCACGGCGTAAAGATCAAACTTGCCGACGATATTGATCTTTCCGAATGCCAACGGTGGGAGGCATCCAACCCAAAGGAGCCCGATCAGCTGGAATGGATTGCGGAGTTCGGCGAGAAGCTGAATGGCATTCATCAACAGTTGATGTCGATGCCGGCTAACTATCGATATCTAGCGATTCCAGTAGAGAGTTTCGGGATGGTTTACCATGAACTCGGTCATTTCGGCGTGTTTCCCGAGGACGGGGTCGGACGCCTTGGTTTTATTTTGATCACTGATAGGCAGGAGGAACCCCCAACAGCCGATTTGGCTGTCGTCCCGGAACGTTTTCGCATGGACCCGGCAAAGCTCAAGGCCATCGAAACCAAGCTGCTCTCGAAGAGCCGTCCGGGTCCGGATATCTATGTAAGAATCTAGGGATTTACAAGAAATCGGAGTTCAGCGAATGATCCCCAGAGGCTTCTATGGCGGGCAAAGGTTTCACTGTAAAGAAAGACTGGGACAACCCCAGAGAGCACCAGATGCCGGCGGAAGCGCGGGTTCCGGCGGAGGTGCGCTTGGGGAACGTGCTGGTGGCTCCGGCGACGGTGCTGGCTCCTATGGCCGGGGTTACGGATACGGTCTTTCGGCGGTTTATTCGACATGCCAGCTTGTTCACAGCCGATTCGACAACACCAGACAAGGGAGTGATTTCGGTCAATATCCCGGAAGAACATCCCTCAGGGGCTAAAGCCCACATTGATTTTGCTGTATCTGCGGCACGACTGAAGTCGTGCCCTGACACAAATCGGGATTCTTCCTCAACCGGTTCAGACGCCGATGCCCGCCATGCTGGAATCGGAATTGAGGATGCAGTGACCAATGCCCAATCCGGTTGTGGGCTGCTGATGTCGGAGTTCACTTCGGCGGATGGGCTGGCGCGGATGAGGGAGACTAAGCGGCGGCGGTATCTGACCTTCTACGACGACGAACATCCGATCGGGGCGCAACTGTTCGGGTCGAATGCGGAGACACTTGCCGAGGCGGCGCGGATTGTGGAGCAGACGGGCTTCGATCTGGTGGACCTGAACCTGGGCTGCCCGGCCAAGCGGGTGGTGGGCTGCAATGGAGGGTCGGGGCTGCTGAGGGATTTGCCGAGGATCGGCGAGATTTTTCGAGCCGTGCGCAAGGCGGTGACGATTCCCTTCACCGTCAAATTCCGCATGGGCTGGAACGAAAAGCAGATTGTTTGTGTCGAGCTGGCGCGGATGGCTGAAGCCGAGGGACTGAACGCCGTGGCGCTGCATGCGCGGACGCGCGACCAGGGTTACAGTGGGCAGGCGCAGTGGGAGTGGATCGCAGCAGTGAAGCAGGCGGTGGGGATTCCGGTGATCGGGAATGGAGACATCACGACTCCTGAAGCCGCGGTGGCCATGGTGGCCGAGACGGGCTGCGACGCGGTGATGATCGGGCGGGCGGCGCCGGCCAATCCGTGGATCTTTCGGCAGATTGCACAGTACACGGCTACGGGCAGATACGAGACGGCGACGGTCGAGGATCGTTACCGGATGATTCGCGCTTACTTTCAGATGCTTTTGGATGAGGCGGAGGCGACGAAGGACTTGCCTCGCGACGGACGCATGGGCGAGACGGCGGGCAAGATGAAGCAGTTTGCTACTTGGTTCACGCATGGAGTGCCGGGCGGAGCGAAGCTGCGTGCGGCCATCTACCATGCGAAGACCGGGCCCGAGGTGCTGGAGCAGGTGGAGCTGTTTTTTGCGGCGCGGCGGCCGGAGGACGATTGCGGGTTGCAGGTGGAAGAGTGCGACGGGCAGGGTCTTCCGGACGGGGCGATGGTCTGCGATTAGAGCGTTTCTCGCAATGGTGTAGAGGAGCTTCGCGCGTGTGATGACAGTTGGAGCGTGGGCATTCAGGCCCGGGGCTGAAGCCCACTTGCTCCACCTGCCATCTTTCAAGGGGTTGAAACCGCCTGCTCCCTCCGCTTCATTCGCCGGGATAGACAGAGCGGCGAAATGGATGGGGCATCGAACTTCCGATCGCTTTGATGCTGCTTTATAGCTGCGCAATGGGCAGGCGGATGGTGGCGCGGGCGCCGTCGCCGTCGTCGCGGTTTTCGAGACGGATTTCGCCGCCGTGGGCGCGGGCGATCTGCTGTGCCAAAGCCAGGCCTACGCCGCTGCCCGCGGGTTTGGTGGTGTAGAACGGTACAAACAAATTTTCCGTGTTGGCTATGCCGAGGCCGCGATCTTCAATCGTAACCAGAAGGCTGGATTCGGCCACTGTCCAGCTTGCGCGCACAGGCAGTGAGCCGTTGGCCAGAGAAGCGTCGACGGCGTTGGCCAACAGGTTGATGAACATCTGCTCCAACTGATCCGGATCGGCGTAGAGAGCGGCGGAAGGGCCGGGCTCGAGGTGGACCGGAATCCGTTGTTCCAGCAGCACGACCCGTTCCAACAGCGGCCCCAGTTGCACCTGCTTGAGATGCGGCGGCGGAAGCTGGGCGAGAAGCCGGTACGACTGGACGAAACGGTGCAAAGCGTCGGCGCGGCTCTCCACCACGCCGAGGCCGCGGCGGAAATCGTGCAGCGTAGCGTCGTCCCCTTCCATGTTGTCGACCCGCGCCAGCAGGCTTCCGGCAATGGACTTGATGGGCGCGAGGGAGTTGGAAAGCTCGTGGCCCAGCACGCGGATCAAACGCTTCCACGCGATCTGTTCCTCTTCCTGCAGGGGAAGGCTGACGTCGGCGAGCAAGAGCAGCGTGTGGGGAACGCCGTCCTGGCGAAAGACCGCCTTGCGCAGCAGCCAGCGGGTCGGGCTTGGAGGAGACTTGGGGTTGGCATTGAACGTGTGAATGGACTGGTCGGGCGCGGCAAGCAGGTCATCGAGGCCGAGTTCGCGGGCGGAGCGTCCGGAGCAGCGGGCATGTGTAAGGCCAAGCAGTTTGACGCCGGCGTTGTTGACCAGTTGAAGCAGGTTTGCGCGGTCGAATGCAAACAGGGGCGCGTGCATGACTTCAAGAATGCGGGCAAGCAGCGCGGTGGCCTCGAGCGAACGCACACGCTGTTTTTGCAACAGATCGGCGAGGGCATTGACCTCGGCGGCCAGTTCGGCAACTGGATCCTGCGATCCTGCGCCGCGGGCGCGAAAGGAGTAGTCGCCCTCGCGCAGCGACGAGACGACGTTGGAGAGCGTCTGCAACGGCCGGACCAAGCCTTCAACGAGAGCCGCGGCCACCAACACGAGATAAAGCAGCAGGCATCCGGCGAGAAGAAGCACGGGAGCCAGGTCGATTGGATGCTTGTACAAGAGCAGAACTGCAAGCACGAACGTGGGCAGCGTGAGCAGGAGGCAGTAGAGCCACGCCCGGCGAACCGCCGAGCGCCTGCGCCTGCGGGCATACTTGTCAGAGCCCATATTTTTCGATGCGGCGATAGAGTGCGGCACGGCTCAAGCCGAGGGATTCGGCAGCCTGCGAAATGTTGCCATCGCAGCGGCGGAGCACCTTCTTGATGAGCAGAGCCTCGACTTCGTCGATACTCATATTCTCAAAGGACTGCGAAGCTGACCGCGCGGCGGTAATGGCGAGGTTGGCCGGTTCAACCTCATCGCCACGGCAGAGGAGGACGGCGCGCTCCACCGTATGCTCAAGCTCGCGCACATTGCCCGGCCAGGGATATTGCATCATCTGCTGCATGGCGGCGGGAGAGAATCCGCCGACCTGCTTGCGATAGCGGGCGCGATTGCGGCCAAGGAAGTGCATCGCCAAAAGCGGAATGTCCTCGCGCCGATCGCGAAGGGCGGGCAGATGAATTTCGACGGTGTTGATGCGGAAGAGAAGATCTTCGCGGAAGTTGCCGGCCTTGGCCTCCTCGTGCAACTGAGCATTTGTCGCGGAGAGAATGCGGACATCGACGCGGCGGGTTTGCGACGAGCCTACGCGTTCCAATTCACCGGTCTCAAGCACGCGCAGCAATTTTGCCTGCTGGCGCATGGGAACGTTGGCTATCTCATCGAGGAAGAGCGTGCCGCCATTGGCCAGCTCGAAGCGGCCGATGCGATCGGTGCGGGCGTCGGTGAATGCGCCTTTCACGTGGCCGAAGATCTCGCTCTCGAAGGTTCCCTCGGGCAATCCGCCGGCGTTGACGGCCACCAGCGACCTGGCGGCGCGCGGAGAGGCGGCGTGGAGGAGCTTGGCGACGATTTCCTTGCCGGTGCCGTGCTCGCCGGTGATAAGCACGTTGGCGTCCGAAGGCCCGACCTGCGCGATCAGCTCGAGCACCGGCTGCATGGAAGGCGCGCCGGCAACAAACTCCGGCATGCCTTCGGCGCGGAGCAGGCGATTCTCCAGCTCCAGTTGGCGGGCGTGGCGCAGGGCATGATGCAGTTCGGCGTGCACGCGGACGAGCGAGACCAGGCGCTCGTTCTCCCATGGCTTTTGCACAAAGTCGCGGGCGCCGCGCTTGATGGATTCGACGGCCAGGTCGATGTTGCCCCATGCGGTCATCACAATCACCGGGATGCGGGTGTCGATCTCCTGAATGCGGGCAAGCAGATCGAGGCCCTCCTGGCCGGAGGTTGTGTCGCGCGTATAGTTCAAGTCGATGAGCAGGACGTCGTAGTCGCTCTGGCCCAGCGCTTCAAGCAGCAGCCGGGGCGAGCGCACACTGGTGACGTCGATTCCCTGCGGGGCGAGCAGCAGCTCGACGGCCTCGAGAATGTGGGGCTGATCGTCGGCAACCAGAACACGAATTCGCTCTTGCTTACTTGGAATTGTCTGCCTCCACGACGCCGGATCTTGCGTCGGCGATCGAAATCCCGTAATCCTCGAGAATGGAACCAGTGGCCCGGCGAACCTCGATGCGCGCCTTTTCGTAGGCGGTCTGCGCGGTCACCAGCGCCAGATCGGCCAAACTCAGGTCGTGCTCGGACGAGAGTGTCTGCTGATTCGAGCCTACGCCAAGTTTCTGTTCCTTCTGCATGATGTCCAACGTCCGTTGAGCAAGGTCGCGCGCCTTTTGCGCGGCGTCGACGCGACTTGCCCCCTGTTCCAGAGCATAGCTTGCGTTGCGGACCTCGATGCGGATCTGCTTCTTCCTCTCCTCGAGATACACCTGCGACTGCCGGTACTCAAGCTCGGTGCGGTACTGATCGGCCTTGGCGATGCGGTTGCGCAAGGGCACACTTAGCTGGAGGCCGACCTGGTATTCAGGCGAGGAGTAGTTTAGCGCGTTCTCCACCGCCCCGCCGAAGCCACTCGGAACGGTGGAACCGCTGGAGGCACTGGTCGCGCCGCCGTATCCGGTACCGGCATAGAACCCGTACGCGGAGAGCGTGGGCAACATAGCGTTGCGCGCGGTCTTTCGGCTGAGCTCGCTGTTTTGCAGAACCAGGGTCGACTCCTGCAGCTCAGTACGATTCTTGAGCGCATCCGCAATCATATCCTGCACCGACTTGGAGCTGGACTGAATCTGAGTGCCGATATGGTCGATCGGAATCACCGGCATCTCCTGCAAGACGGGGTCGTCGAGGGAGCGAGTGATGGCGTTCTTCATATAAAGCTCTTGCAACTCGAGATTGGTGCGGGCGACAGTCAGGTCCTGCTGGCGATTGGCAACTTCTCCCTCCGCCTTGAGCACTTCCATCTCCGGAATTGCCTGCAGCTCGAGCTGTTTGCGGCTGAGGTCAAGGGTCTGGGAGGCAAACTGCACCGAGCGCTCATCGACCTGCTCCTCATCATAGGCGCTCACCAGATCCCAATAAATATTGCAAATCTGAGTCACGGTGGCGATGATCTGGGCGCGGAAGGCGATGTCGGAGACCTTCTGATTGGTTCTGGCGATGCGCAGATAGCGCAGGTTCGGGCCCAGTCCAAAGCCGGCCAACAGTTGGTGCTGCACGTAGACCTGGAGAAAGGAGGTCAACTGCGGATTGATGCTTTGATTGGGACTGTTGAAGGTCTGGCGATTGTTGTCCCATGCAACCTGCAGACCGCCTCCAGTGGGAAACGCCTGCTGATAGGTAAGATTGCCTTCGATGGTATTGTCGTGGATAACCGGGACACCGTAGATCGTCTTGTTGGGTAGCAGTTGGGTGAGGTGATCCACGTAAGTGGTGGCGGAGATGTACGGATCGAAGCTGGAGACCGCGGTGCCTGTCCCCAAGGTCGAGGTAACGAGACCTGAAGCGCCCGCGCCCGCGCCGCCCGCGCCGCCGCTGGTGCCGCCCGCGCCGCCGCCCGCGCCGCTCCCGAAGCCACCGACGCCGGCTCCGCCGGGGGTTCCCGACACCACGCCGGTATTGACGCCGCGCACCGAGCCACCGGCCGAGGTGCGCAGAATGTCCATCTTGGCGATGGGAATGTTGTAGCGGGCGATCACGAGATCGAGATTGTTTTCGAGGGCGAGATCGATGGCGTTTTGAAGGGAAAGATAGAGCTTTCCGTCGCGCACCAGCGCATCGAGGCGCGGAGAGTTGGCCAGGCTAGGCGGGGCTACCGAACTGCCGCGATAGGCGTTGATGGGGTTGCGCGAGGGACGCAGCATTTCGTTGAACGGAATCTGCGCGGCCGACGCGTGCGAGACTGTTGCCGCCGGTGCGGACGTCTGCGAAGAATTTGCCGCGGTCTGCGCCGTGACCGGTTCCACGGCATAAGCGAGGTTGACCTGCAATAGAAGAATTGCGGCGACGGCCTGCATGGATTTTGCTGCGTTTGTCTTTGCTTGAATCACTTTACGCCTACCTCCGTTGCTCTTGGCTGAAGCATTTCATCGCGGGTGAGCCAGCCGTCGCGCAGCTCGAGGATGCGCTTGCCGTAGCGCGCGTTTTCTTCGGAGTGCGTGACTTGGACGATGGTTGTGCCGGCGCGGTTGAGCTCGCAGAAGAGTTCCATGATTTCACGAGCCTGCGTGGAGTGAAGATTGCCGGTGGGCTCGTCGGCAAGCAGCAGCGCGGGAGCGTGGACCACGGCGCGCGCAATGCCCACAAGCTGCTGCTGGCCGCCGGAGAGCTGATTGGGAAACAGATCCTTCTTGGCGACGATCTGGAAGCGATCGAGAATGTCGGCTACCATTCCCTGACGCTCATTGGAGGGCAGGTTCTTGTAGGAGAGGGGAAGGTCGATGTTTTCAGCGACGGTGAGATCGTCGAGGAGGTGGTAGCTCTGGAAGACCATGCCGATGCGCTGGCGGGCGAGGTCGGCGCGCTGCTTGCGGTTGAGTTTATGGACTGGCGCTTCGCCGAACCAGTATTCGCCGAGCCAACCGTCATCGAGGAGCGCAAGGACGTTAAGGAGCGAGGACTTCCCTGCCCCGGAGGGTCCCATGACGGTGACAAACTCGCCTTCATTGATAGTTAGGCCGATGCGGCGCAGCACCCAGGTTTCAGTGTGGCCGGTCTTGTAACTGCGCTCTACGTTTTTCAGTTCGATCATGATAGTTACTCCGATCTCAAAGCTAGAATGGGGTCGACCGCGGCGGCGCGGCGCGCGGGCAGCCATGCGGCGACAAATGAGGCGGCAGCAAGCACAAGCACAACCGCGGCAAAGGTGAGGCCGTCGTGCGCCTGGACGCCGAAGATGTAGGTGCGCGCGAGAGTCGCTGCAAACCATGCGAGGACTCCGCCGGCAGTTAGTCCGAACGCAACCAATAGGAGAGCGCGCCGCAAGACGAGGCGGAGGATGTTGGCCTGTGGAGCGCCCAGAGCAATGCGCAGGCCTATCTCGCGGGTGCGCTGCGCGACGGCGAACGAGAGCAGGCCATAGAGGCCGACGGCGGCGATCAACAGCGCAAGAACGGCAAAGCTCTCGAGCAGATGGGCGGTCAGGGTCTGGCTTCCGAAGGAGTCTTCGACGGCTTCGTGGATTGTTCTTACGTCGGTGGTGGCGGCGTCTGGGGCGACTTCATGGAGAGCTTTGTCGAATTGCGCGTGGAGAGAATCGGCGGGAATGGCGCCGCGAATCGCTACCTGGATGAAGGCAGTCGCAACGCCGTAGAGCGGGGTTCCAGGCTCGGTCTGCGCGAGGCAGAAGTAGATTTCCGGCATGGTGGCATCGGTGACCTTGGTCTGTTTCACGTCGCCGATCACGCCCACGATGCGCATCTCCGCGAATCGTCCCTTGCCCATCGAGAAGGTATGAGCGATGGGGTCTTGTCCGGACAGATATTTGTTGACGAATGCCTGGTTCACGACGGCGACTGGAGGAGCGGAAGCCGAATCGTCTTCGGAGAAGAAGCGGCCGCGGAGCATGGGAATGCCCAATGCATCCACAAGGCCCGGCGAGGCCAGACGGCCGTTGGCTGACGGAGTTTGAGATCGCGGAAGATCCTTGTGATCGAGATTGCCCGAGATTCTGACGGCGAACTCCGCGCGCAAGGGCAGCACCGAACTGAGCGCGGCCACTTTCACTCCGGGAATGGCGCGCAGCCGGTCGAGGAGTGGCAGATACGAATCGCGCACGATGTTGGTTTGCTTATTGACCGCATCCTCATCCCGATGCATCGATCCCGCGTTGACGATGATGCCGCCGGTGAGGACGTTCTGCTGCGTGAAGCCGAGGGGAACCTGACGCAGGGCGTGAATGGTGCGCAAGAAAAGGCCAGCACCGACGAGGAAAACGAGAGTCAGTGCGAGCTGGGCAACGACCAGCGCTTCGCGGGTGCGATTCTGGCTGGCGGAAGCGGTGGTGGTGAGGCCGTGAAGGCTGCCCTGCACGTCGCGGCGCATGGCGCGCAGCGCGGGGAAGACGCCGACAAGGACCGCAGTGAGAAGTGTGAGCGCCGCGAGGCACAGAACGACGCGCCAGTCGAGATGAACGGCACTGGTGAGCGGCAGATTGCGGGCGATTTGATGCCAAAGCAGTTTGATGGCGGATTGGCCGAGGAGCAGTCCGAAGACACTGCCGATGCCGCTGAGCAAAAGGCTCTCGACGATGGTTTGTTGCAGCAGACGGGCGCGGCTGGCGCCCAATGCGGCGCGGACAGCCTGTTCGCGAGTACGCGAAACCGCACGCGCCAGCATGAGGCTGGTGACGTTGAGGCAGGCCAGCGCCCAAATGCCGAAAACCACGGCAAAGAGCAGCATGAGCGGCTTGCGGACCTGCTGATTGAGCGACTGTTGGTACTCAGCTACGCCGATTCTGGGGGCTATGGATGGGCCGTCAGTGAACTCTTTGGAAACGATTGCCTGCGTGCGAGTGAGCTGATCTGTTAGTTGCGCGACCGTCATTCCGTCGGGCAACCGCGCGTAGAGTTCTCCGACCCACGCTACTTGCTTGCCGCCCATCGCAGAGCGGCTGGCGGGATCGATTGCGGCGGGCGACCAAATCTGGTTGACATCGCCAAAGGGGAACGAAAAGCCCCTGGGCATCACTCCGAGAATCGTAAATGCCTGACCCTTGATGGTGAGGGACTTGGCTGCGATTTGAGGATCGGAGGCGTAGAACTTGCGCCAAACCTCTTCGCCGATCAGCACGACGCGATTGCGGCCGGGATCGTTCTCATCGTCGCGGAAGGAACGGCCGAGAATGGGCTGCACGCCGAGCATTGCAGGCAGGCCGGCGGTGACTTCAACCTTCTGCGCCTGGAAGCGGCCGCCGGGAGCGACGATGCTGGCCATGGAGCGATTCATGACCGCACCGGTCCGCATTCCCGGTCCCACGGCGTCGCGCAACTGGAGGATGTTGGCGTAGCTCATCATGTAATACGGTTCAGAACCCGCGCCTTTGATTTCAACGATGCGATCGGGCTGCGCATAGGGCAGCGGACGAAGCAGGATTCCATTCAACACGGTGAACACGGCGATGTTGGCGCCGAGACCAAGCGCGAGCACGGCCACGGCGGTGATGGCAAATCCCGGCGAGTTGCGCAATTGGCGCAGCGCGTAACGCAGGTCTTGAAGAATCGATTGCATCGCCGGTCTCCTTTCTTATTCCGTCCGCAGCGCTTGCATGGGCTCGACGCCGGCGGCGCGGCGAGCGGGAATCCAACTGGCTATCAAGGATGCGCTCAGCAGCACAAGGGCGACAACGGCGATGGCTGCGTAGTCAATCGAGCCGACGCCATAGAGCGCGCTGTGCAACGTGCGGCCGATGAGGAACGCTCCGACGAGACCGATACCGAGGCCGATGAAGGCGAGGATGAGAGCTTCCCTGAGGACAAGGTTCACAACGTTTCCGCGGCTGGCTCCGAGGGCCATGCGCAGGCCGATCTCGTGTTCGCGCTGGGCAACAGTGAAAGCTATGACGCCGTAGATGCCCACCGCCGCAAGCAGCAGAGCGATGAATGCGAATGTGCTCAGGAGCGTCATGATGAAGCGATCGCCGCCGAGGTTGCGGCTCTTGATTTCTTCGAGCGTGTGCGGTTCGGCAAGGGCGATTTGCGGGTCAACGGAGTGGACGGCCGCGGCGATGCTGTGGAAGACCGTCGCGGGGTCGCCCGCGGTGTGAACGCCGATATTGGCGCTGGGCCAGGGGGTCTGCGCAAAGGGAATGAGTATCTCTGGAAAGTCGTCGCGGAAGCTGCCGGCACGCACGTTGTTGCAGACTCCGACGACCTGCCAGGAGATATACGGGCCGAGCTTGGCTACGCCGGGAATAAGCTCTTCGACGTTGATGCGCTGCTGGAGCGGGTCTTTGCCGGCGAAGTATTTGTCGGCGAATTTCTTGTTGACCATGGCCACTCGCATGGTCGCGGCGGTGTCCTGATCGGTAAAAGCGCGCCCGCGAAGAACAGGGATGCTGTAGGTCTTGAAGTAGTCGGGAGTAATCATGTCAAAGCCTGCGCCGGGGCGTTGGGATGGGTCGGCAAAGTCGGGCTGGCCGGCAATGGTGAACTGCATGCCGATGTTAGGCCCTTGGAGTGGGAGACCAATGGATACGGCCGCATCCAGCACGCCAGGGACGGCCTTGATGCTGGCGATCATCTGCTGGTAGTAAGCGTTGATGCGCGCCGGATCTTTGGGGCGCGAGTCGGGCACGGGCAGTGAGAAAGTTTGGATATTCGTGATGCTGGTTCCGAGATCGACCTGGGTGAGATTCCAGAAGCTGTGAATGGCGAGTCCTGCTCCCGTGAGCAGGGCAAGCGCCAGAGCGAATTCACCGATGACGAGCAGGCGGCGAATGCGGTGACGGCCCACGCCGGCGCCGGAGCGGCCGCCTTCTTTCAGGACTTCAGCGGGATCGACGCGGGTGGCAGACAAGGCGGGAGCGCAGCCGAAGAGCAGGCCGGAGAGCGTGGACACAGCCAGCGTGAAGAGCAAAACGGGGAGATTGAGCCGAAGGTCGGCCTCGGTGGGAAGCGTTCCCCGGGGCATGATGGCCTCAATCCCGCGCAAGAGAGCCCAGCCGAGAAAGACTCCAAGCCCGCCACCGATGAAGGCGAGCGCGAGGTTTTCGGTGAGGAACTGCGCGAAGATGGCTTTGCGCGAGGCGCCTAGAGCGGTGCGAACCGCCAATTCCTTCTGGCGGGTTGTGCCTCTGGCCAACTGCAGATTGGCAACGTTGACACAGGCGATAAGCAGCACAAAGCCCACTGCGCCGAGCAGTATCCAAAACATCTGGATCTCTTCCTTGGGAAGGAAGTCGTTGTGCAGCGGCTCGACGAAAGCGCCCCAGCCTTTGTTGCTCTTGGGATTGGCTTGCGCAATGTTGGCCGTAACCGTGTCCATATTGGCCTGCGCCTGGTGGATGGTGACACCCGGCTTCAGGCGGCCCATGACGAGCAGCCAGTGGAAGTCGTGGTTGAGTTGCTCGGGCTTGAACGCAAGCGGGACAATGAGCCAGTTATCGAGGCGGTCGGGCTGGCCCGGTCCGAGTACGCCGACAACGGTGTAGGCGGTGCCATCGAGCTGAATGGTCTTGCCGACGATGTTGGGATCTGAGCCCAGGCGCTTCCAGAGCTTGTTGAGCAGGATGACCTCATGCTCCTTGCCGAGCGTGCCCTCCTCGGGAAGAAAGTCGCGGCCATAGAGGAAAGGGGTTCCCATCATCCGATACATGCCGGGGGTCGTAGATTGGCCCTGCAAATACTCAGGCTGCTCCTTGGTCGCCAGGTTGAAGCTGCCGCCGGTGAAGGCATCGATGTCCTGGAAGACGGTGTTCTGTTTTTTCCAGTCGACAAAGTCCTGCGCGGCGATGGAGTTGCGAAAGCCCTGAATCTTGGACCAGACCATGACTAGTTGGTCAGGCTGCGGATAGGGCATGGGCGCGAGCAGCGTGGCGTAGACCACAGTAAATATGGCTGTAGTGGCGCCGATGCCGAGGGCAAGCGTGAGGACAGCGGTGATGGCGAAGACCGGTGATTTGCCGAGTTGGCGCAGTGCGTAACTTAGATTCCGAAGAACTGTCGACATCGGGTTTCCTCTTTGCTCGGGTCCAGATTACTCGGTACTGGATTACTCAGTTCTAAGGGCTTGCATGGGTTCGACGGTGGCGGCGCGGCGCGCGGGAATGAAGCCGGCCGCGGTGGCGCAGATAACAAGCATCAAGGGCGCTCCGGCGATCGCCATCGGGTCGTAGCTTTCAACGCCATAGAGCATGGCCTTCATCAGATAGCCGGCATAGAGCGCGGCGGGAATGCCGAGGACCAGGCCGATGAGGATTTGCCAGAGCGCGCCGCGCATGACCATGGAAACGACGCTGGAACGCGTTGCGCCGAGGGCCATGCGAATGCCGATCTCGCTGGTGCGGCGGGCGACGAAGTACGACATGACGCCGTAGAGGCCGACCGAAGCGAGGATCAACGCGAGAATGCCGAACAGGCTGGTGAGACGAGCTATCAAGCGTTCCTGATCGAAGTTTCCGGCTACTTGGGCATCGAGCGAGCGCAGATCCATGACAGTGAGGTTGGGATCGATGCCTGCCAGGGTGCGGCGAATGAGCGCATCGGCATTTTGCTGCGGCCGGTTGAAGTTGAGAACGATGGCGTTGATGAACATGGACTGCGTTTCGGTAGAGGTCATTTCCGGCTCCTTGTACCCTGTGAACGGCTGGGAGAGCGGACGCAGATAGACCGGGCGGACCTCGTCGCGCGGGTTGTTCATTTTGAAGTCGGCGAAGACGCCTACGATCTCCCAGCTTCCCGAGTACTGCGGGAGGTCAATTCCGAAGTGCTGGCCGATGGGGTCCTGCTTGGGGAAGAAGCGCTTGACGAAGGCCTGATTGACGATGGCGACCTGCGGCGATGAGGCAGTGTCTTGCTCAGAGAATCCGCGGCCTCGGACCATAGGCACGCCGATGGAATCGAGGAAATGTGTGCTGACGCGATCCCATGTCGACCCGCACTTGTCGCCGGGGTGGGGAGCGGGATGGCCCTGCTGAATGACGCACTCGCCCCAGTTGTCGCCTTCGAGCGGGCTGTAGAGGGCCATGCCTATGCTACTTACGCTGGGCAATGCGGAGAAACGATCCTCGATCTGGCGATAGAGACCGGGCAGCCGGTCGATGGCGTAGCCGGCGCCGGCAGGATCGAAGTGCAGCACGTAGCGGTTGGATGTTGCGACGCCGAACTTCTGATGCTCCAGATTGTTCAGCGACTTTGTCATCAAGATTGCGCCGGCGAGGAGTACGAGGGACAAAGCCGCTTGAAAGACAACGAGCGATTTCTGCGGAAGCGAAGAGCGGTCGCGTGTGGAGCGGTTTGCGCCGCGCAGAACTTCGGCGGGCTGCGCATGGGACGAGAGCCATGCGGGGCCTGCGCCGAACAGAATGCCGGTGAAGAGCGAGACCAGAAATGCAAAGCCGAGCACGGTCAAAGACGGATTGGCATCGATGGGCATGTTACGCGCATCTGGAAATGCGAGAGCGAGGATGGTGCGCGATCCGGCATAGGCAACGGCCAATCCGGCAAGCCCGCCGATGCAGCTCAACAGCGCACTCTCGGTAAGAATCTGGCGGATGACGCGCCGGCGGCCCGCTCCGAGAGCCATGCGCACGGCGACCTCGGCGCGGCGCGTGGTGGCGCGGGCCAGCATCAGGTTGGCGATATTGGCGCAAGCGATGAGCAGGACGACCGAAGAAAGGATCATCAACATCTTCAGACCCTTGCCTGTCTCCTGCTGCAGGTTCTGAATTCCGCCGCCACCGGGCGAAAGGACGACATGCATCTTGGGAATGATGGACGCCCCGCCGTTGGCGGTGAGTTGCGGACGTGTATAGAGCCATTGCCGCAGCGTCACTGTGAGCTTGGTCTGCAATGCGCCGATATTGGTTCCGGGGCGGACTCTTCCAATTGGATAGAGCCAGTGGGACTCCTGATGATGAAGGATGGCACTCCCTTGTCCACGGACATAGGGCTCGGTCTGGACCGGCATCCAGAAATCTGGCGGAGAATCGGAGATGCGATCTCCGAAAAATCCAGGCGGCGCAATGCCGACGACGGTGAAGGGTTTGGACTGAATGAAGATTGTGGAGCCGACGATGGATGGATCGGCGGCGTACTCGCCTTGCCACGTCTTGTAACTGAGCACGGTGGCTGGCGGCGCGGCGGGCATGTCGTCGCTGTCGGTGAACACGCGGCCTGCATACGCGCCCATGCCCAGCGTGGAGAAGTAGTTGCCGGAGACGAATTCGCCGCGAAGCGACTTCGGTAGCGCATTTCCGCGGCGCGCGGACCAGTGCCACTCGCCGGCCTGCACAGCTGCTAACTGTTGGAACTCCGGCGTGGAGTTCTTCAGGTACAGATAGAGGTCGTAGGAGAAGATGGAGAAGTCGCCGGTGTCGCCGGCATTGCCGGGAAAGCCGCCCTCGATGCAGCACTCGTCGTTGTCGCCGATGCGGTAGAGCTGAGCTGGATTGGTGACTGGCAGCGAACGCAGCAGGATGCCGTGAACCAGCGTGAAGATCGCCGTGTTGGCGCCAATGCCGAGAGCCAGGGTGACGACCGCAGTAAGAGTGAATCCCGGCGACTTGCGCAACTGGCGCAATGCGTAGCGGATGTCCTGGAGGAATTGATTCATCGCGTATATTCTCCGTTGCTGTCTTCGGCTTGCCTTCTACGATTCTGCCATTCGAAGTTGAGTGCTACTCGTTTCTAAGCGCTCGCATGGGCTCAATGGAGGCGGCGCGGGCGGCTGGAATCAACGCGGCGATCAGGCCCGCGGTAAGCAGCAGAAGCGCCAGCAACGCAAAGCTGCCGGCCTCCTTTTGCGCTTCGAAGTAAATGACCATGCCGATGAGCTTGCGAGCGATCAGTGTGAGCGCCAGGCCAGCGGCAGTTCCAGCTATCAGCATCCATGCCACGCGGCGGAGCACCATGGCGAGGATACGGTCGCGCGTAGCCCCGAGGGCCATGCGGACGCCGATGTCGCGCGTGGATTGTTCCACCTCGTGACTGACCAGGCCGTAAAGGCCGACCAGGGCCAAAGCCAGCGCAAGGCCGGCAAAGATGCCGAAGAGCCAGCCTTCCATTCGCTCGAAGACAAGGGTTTCAGAGACGACGTCTGTCATGGTCCGCGGATCGGCCAGAGGCACGGTCGGATCAATCTCATGCAGTGCGCCGCGCAGGACGGGAACGATCTGTTTGGGGTCGCCGGCCGTTCGAACGACCAGCACCATGGTCGACAAAGCGGCGGGGCGGTCTTTTACCGGGACCTCATCGAGCAGGTAGTCCATCTCAGCCAGCGCCGGTTGGCGGATGTCCTGGCGGATGCTCCCCATGACGCCAACAACAGCGGTCTTTTCTTCAGCCTTATCGCGATCATCGATGTGCGGCGTGGCAGGACCGAAGCCGGCGGGCAGGAACTTGCGGACGAAGGCATCGTTGACCACTACGGTGGAAGCCTTGTTGGCGCTCACATCCAACTGGCTCGAAAGCTTGCGGCCCGCATGGAAGGGAATACCGAAGACGTCGAAGTAGCCGTTGCTGACCATCCGGTTTTCGGCAAGCATCTCCTGCTTGGGCGGATATGGAGGCTGACCCGCAATGTGAACATCGGAGTTCGATCCCCAGGACTCGACGGGCAGCATGTCGATGAGGCCGGCGGCGCGAACACCGGGGATCAGCGCTACGCGATCGAGCAATGGCTGATAGAAGTTCGCCAGTACATCGCGCCCTTGGTAGCGAACGGGCGCTGTGTGCAAATCGACAGCGAGAATATGAGCTGGATCGAAGCCGAGATCGGTGTGACGATAGCGCGTTACCACGCGAATCAGCATTGCGGCCACGACCAGAAGCAGGAGCGTGAGAGCTACTTGAGTGATCACGAATCCGGCGCGAAGGTTGTGCTGTGCGCGTTGCGTCCCGGCGCTGCCTCCGGCTTTGAGAGCCCGGTTGGGATCGATGCCCGAGAGCCGCAATGCGGGATAGAGCGAAGCTGCGAGGCTGGCGACAACGGCGACGAGAATTGCCGCTCCGAGAACGATCCAATTGAGATGAATGTCCGCGCCGCGGGCAAGAGCTTTGATCAGGAACGCGCGCATCGGATCGAGCATGGCCCACGCCAGCACAACCCCGCCCGCTGCGCCCAGCAATGCCAGCAACAGGCCTTCGGTAAGCACCTGTCCGAGCAGCCGGACGCGGCCCGCGCCTATGGCCACGCGCATGGCCATCTCGCGTTCACGCTTCACGCCGCGCGCGAGAAGCAGGCCGGCAATATTCACGCAACCGATAGCCAGTACCGCGAGGACCGCGCCCAGCAGCGTCCACAACGGCCCCTTGCTCTTGCTGTCGACATTTTGCGCGAGCAGTTGCGGGCGGACCGTGCGGCCACCGTCGGTATCGGGGTATGCTTTGCTCAAATCGTTGAAGACGTGCGTGAGGTCGGCTTGCGCTTGATCGATGGTTACTCCATCTTTGAGCCGCGCAACGGTCCACAGCCAATGTCCGCCGCGGTTTTGCATCCACGGCTCGGCATCAAGATGGACCGGAGTATAGACGCCGTCGCGTGTATTCAGCGGGAAGCGAAAGCCCGCGGGCATTACGCCAACAATCGTGTATGCGCGTCCGTCCAGGCGCGCTGCCTTGCCGATCACGTCGCGCGCGCCATTGAAGTGGTTCTGCCAGGTCTCGTAACTCAGGACAACAACATCGTTCCTTCCAGCTTCCTCCTCGCCGGACAGGAAGGTGCGGCCCAGGACCGGATGCACGCCGAAGACATCGAAGAAGTTGTCGGTGGTATGCACGGCCTTGAGTACCGCCGGCCCGGTGGGAGTCTCAATGGCCACATCTCTCCAAACGAAGTAGCCGGCGAGAGCCTTGAAGGAAGTTGCCTGGGCGCGTTCATCCCGATACGAAGGCCAGGAGGCCGGTTGCTTGTAGCCGCTGCCGCTGCGGGTTTCGAAGGAGACGATCCGATCCGGCTGGGGAAATGGCAGCGGGCGCAGGATCACATTGTCGATGACACAGAAAACCGCAGTGGCGACGCCGACACTAAGCGCGAGCGTGAGAACGACGGTGAAAGCAAAACCGGGGGAGCGGCGCAACTGTCGCAATGCGTAACGCAAATCATGAAGGAAGTTGATCATTCCTGATTCTCCTACTCGGTTCGTAAAGCCTGCATTGGATCGATGGAAGCGGCGCGGTGCGCGGGGATAGAGCATGCGAGCGCCGCAACCAGACAAAGCAAGGCTGCCACGGTTGCGAAAGTGAGCCAATCTGCCGCCCCTACGCCGTACAACATGCCGCGCAGGAACCGTGTAAGGAATAGCGAGACAGCAATGCCGATGAGCAGACCGGCGACAGTTAGACGGAGCCCCTGGCCGACGACCTGGCGAAAGATGGCCGCCTTGCTTGCGCCAAGGGCGATACGGATGCCGATTTCATGGGTGCGCTGTTTTGTGGTGTAGGCAACGACGCCGTAGATTCCGACGATGGCGAGGATGAGCGCAAGCAAGCCGAAGGCGCCGGCAAAGACCGCCGCGATGCGCTGAAAGACGCTGCCCATGCCCATGCTCGACCTGAGTGTAGTTACGTTGAAGAGGGGGAGATTGGGATTGAGATCGGCGACTGTGCGCTCGACCGACGAGGCGAGCGCCTGCGGATCGCCCGTGGCGCGAATATGGAGGATGGCCTCGCCCTCGAAGTTCTGATACATCGGAAACAGGACCAGGGGCTCAGGATCCGTGACAAGACGGCGATATTTTCCGTTGGCGGCAATGCCGACAACGGTTAACCAATGTCCCGGCCAGAGTTCTATCCTCTTGCCAAGCGCGTCTTGTCCGGGCCAATAGCGATCGACAAATGCCTGGTTGACGATGGCTACGGGCTGGGTAGCTTGGTTGTCCTGGTCAGTGAAATCCCTGCCGGTCAGCAGCGGCGTGCGCAAGGTCTGGAGGTAACCCGGGGAAACACTGCCGCGATCGACCTCGATGGTTTCATGGGGATGGCGCACGTATCCTTCGGGCAACACCCCGCTGGAGTGGATGGTAAAGCTGAGCGGGGAAAAATCGCCGATGGCTACAGACTGGACGCCGGGAAGCTGTTTGATTCGAGCAATCAACTGGCGCTGGAACTCGGCACCAGTCTTTTCGTTATAGCCCAACGGATCGAGGTCGAAGGAGGCGACAAGGACATGGCCGGGATCGAATCCGGGATTGGACTTTTGCGCGTTGTCGAGGCTGCGGACAAACAATCCCGCACAAGCGAGCAAGAGCAAGGACAGCGCAACCTGCGCGACGACGAGACCGCCGGCAAGGCGCGATTTCTGCAGCCCGCCGGAGGTATTGAGCGCCTCATCCTTCAAGACGGCGATCGGTGAGAGGGCGGAGGCGCGCAGGGCCGGGACGATTCCGGAGACTACTGCGGTAAGAATGGAAACGAGCATGGTTGCGAGCAGCACGGTGCTATCGAGGCTGCCGTTGATGGATAGCGGAAGCGTGGTCGCAGGCAAGAAGGTGGCCAGGGTTTTGGCTGTCCAGACCGTGCATACGAGCGCAACTGCGCCGCCGGCCAGGGCAATGATGAGGTTCTCAACCATGAGTTGACGAACGAGGCGCCACCGCGTTGCACCCATGGATAAGCGAATGGCGAATTCGCGGCGGCGGGCAATGGAGCGGACCAGGAGCAGATTGGCGACGTTTGCACAGGCGAGCAGGAGCAGGACGGCGGCAAGCGCCAGCAGGATGGGCAAGGTTCCGGACAGATAGACATTGGCGCCAAACGGAGAGCGCCAAAGCGGATCGGTGGAGATTTGATTCGCTCCCTGGTGTTCGATTGGGTAGCGATCGACAATGCGCTGCATGAGCAGGTTGAGCTCATTCTCAGCCTGACGGTGATCCACTCCCGGCCGGAGCACGCCAAGCACGTTGAGCCAGGCCGCGTCCCGGCGTTGAAGGCGGTTTGAACCCCAAATCTGGCGCTCCATGCCGATCGGTATCCAAATATCGGTGCGCAATCCCGACTTGCATCCCTGAAAGCCCGGTGGAGCAATGCCAACCACCGTGTAGGGGTAGAGATTGATCTCAATCGTCTTGCCGACGATGGCCGGATCGCCGGCAAAGCGAGTCTGCCACAGATCGTATCCCAGCACGGCCTCAGCCTTGCCCGCGCTTTCATTCTGAAGGGTGGAGATGAGGGACTGGCCAAGGATAGGCCGGACGCCGAGCACCTCAAAATAGCTTGCCGAGGTGGCCGCCCCGTAGATGCGCTCCGGCTTGCCGGTACCGGTGATGTACATGAAGTCGTCGTGGTAGCCGAGCATTCCGGAGAATGTTGTTGCGTGATCGCGAATGTCAACGAAGTCCGGGAAAGAAAACGGCGGGCCGGGATGCTCGCTTCTTTCTCCGCGCATGATGGTGAGCATCTGCCCGGTATGAGTTGCGCCGGGGATGGGATTGAACAGCGTGGAGCGGATCCAACTGGCGATGGTGCTGCACGCGCCGATGCCAAGGGCAAGCGTGAGGACAGCAGTGAGAGTGAACGCCGGCGACTTGCGCAGTTGCCGCAATGCATACCGCAGGTCTTGCCACAGCATGACTACGCCTCCACTTCTTCGGTGAGCTTCTTGAGCTCGTCCTCCGAAACCACCTTTCCATCGAAGAGATGCACTTCGCGCTGTGCGTGCTTGGCGAAACGGGGGTCGTGCGTAACCATGCAGATGGTCGAACCCTCGCGATGCAGGTCGGAGAGCAGATGCATCACTGCTTCACCGTTCTTTGAGTCCAGGTTGCCTGTCGGCTCGTCGGCGAGCAGAATGGACGGCGAACCGGCCAGTGCGCGGGCCACGGCTACGCGCTGCTGCTGACCGCCGGAAAGTTGGGCGGGATAGTGCCGCATGCGGTGAGCCATGTTGACGCGCTCCAGTGCTTCTTTCACGCGGCCCTTGCGCTCGGAGGAAGGCATACCGGCGCGATAGGTGAGCGGCAGCTCGACATTCTCTTCGACAGTGAGGTCGCCGATGAGATTGAAGCTCTGGAAGATGAAGCCGATCTCCTGGTTGCGGATGCGGGAGCGATCGCCGAAGCTCAGGTTCTCGACAGGATTGTTGTTGAGCAGGTAGCGGCCGCCGGTGGGCGTATCGAGCAAGCCGAGGATGGAGAGCAGCGTGGACTTGCCGCAGCCGGAAGGACCGGACATGGCAACATACTCGCCGCGCGAGATGGTGAGGTGAATGCCGGAGAGCGCGTGCGTCTCCACTTCGTCGGTGTAGAAGATCTTGGTGAGATCCTCAATTTCAATCAGAGTGTCGTTCGATGCCATTCAATCCCCCTCGTCAGTTGTCAGAGATCAGAGATCAGAGATCAGAGATCGGTTGTCAGTTTCAGTTATCAATGGTCAGTGATCCGTGGTCGCGGGCAGTATCTGATCCCTGACCCCTGATCTCTGATCCCTGCTTTTACTCCAGCCGGATGCGGTCTACACTGTCTTCGCGCGACATGTCGGAGAGAATCACTTCGTCGCCTTCTTTCAAACCTTCAAGAACCTGAATTGCATTGACCGAGGCGCGGCCTACCTTGACCGGCACGCGCACGGCGCCCTTGCCGTCGGGATCGATCTTGAACAGGCTGAGCGTCGAGTTTTCATTGCCCAACGCCGGCCGGCCAACGTAAAGAACATTGGTCAGGCGCGCCAGATCGATGGTGCCATCCACGCTCAGACTTGGAACCGCGCCCGGCGGAAGCGGTCCATCCAGTTCTACGTCAACGGTGCGCGTTCCGTTCACTACAGACGGATCGATTCTTGTAACGTGACCGGGAATGATGCCGTTATGGGTGTCGATGGAGGCAGGCTGGCCGATTTGGATGTCGCGAGCCTGGGTCTCCGCGATCTGCAGTGCTGCCTTGAGCTTGTCGAGCTGAATGACCTCAGCCACGGAGGTTCCCGCGGTCACATGCTGGCCCACCTGCACCGGAGTGGCAAGCGGTGAGAGCACACCGGAGATTCCGGCCCGGACCTCGAGCGCGGCCGACTGCTTCTGATAGAGGTCGAGCAGAGCCTTGGCCTGGTCGATCTTGGTTTGTGCCGAAGCGAGCTGGACCTGGATCGCCTTCTGGTTCACATCCAATTGCTGCTGACTGAGCTGGTGCTGGGTAGTCAACTGGTCGGCGGTGTTCTTCGATTTGCTGTAGGCGAGGCCGGAGATCACGCCCAGATCGTAGAGAGCCTTGTCGGACTGGGCCTGCAACTGGTCCTGGGTATAGTCGGAGTTCACCTGGGCGGCTGCGGTCTTCTTGTCCATCATGGTGCTTTGCAGCGAAGCCTGAAGGCTCTTGTAGTCTGCCTGTGCGGCCTTGAGCGCCAACTGTGCGTTGAGCAGCTCCTGCTGAAGTTGAGGATCGGCCAGGTCCATGAGGATGGTGTCCGGAGTGACCTTGGCGCCGGGCAAGACGCGAATGCGAACGACAGTCGCGTCAGTCTGGGCGGGGATGAGCTCGATCGAGTCCTCCCGCGGAACCAGGGAGCCGGTCGAGCCGCGTACCTGAATGGTCAGGTCGCCGCGTTTGACCGTGTCCGGCCAAATGGTGGAGCGGTCAACGGTGGGGGCGGCGGGCTTGAGCCGCGATACGGCCAGAAGCGCAACCGCAATTAACACCACCACGGCGCCGGAGACGATCCACAGGCGGCGCTTCCTCTTTTGCAATAAATCTGGGCGTGCGATATCCATCACACCTTGGTATAGCACTTGCCATGCCAAAGAAACCGGAGAGGGTGGTGTTGACAAATAAGCTACTTACGGTAGTTTTTCCGTGCGTGGCGGCGGTTTTAGTGACCGCTTCCGGTGCGGGAGTGTTCGATTTCGGACAGTCGCAAGCGATGTTAGACGCGTTCGACGGCGAGCGCCACGGCGTTCCTGCCGCCGAGACACAAGAAGGCGATGCCTTTGGATTTGCCGTGCCGCTGGAGGGCGTCAAGCAGGGTGACCAGTTGACGGGCGCCGCTGGCGCCGATGGGGTGGCCGATGGCTATTGCGCCACCATGCATGTTGACTTTGGCATATGTCCAATCTCTCCGCAAATGGAGGGGGCGTTTCCCAATCTACAGCGATTTCCGATTTCGTACATTTTCATTGTTGCCGTTCTTTAGAGCGTGTTTCAAAAATGGCCGCCAAATCTCGCTTGCAGTCCCTCAGGGGTTAAAATCCCTTCGTTTTCCGGCCCTTTTCGCCACGCGACCCGGCCCGGCCCGGCCCAGAGGCCACCCCGGCACCCCGGTACCCCGGCCGTGCCCTGATACAAAGCGGATCCTTGAAACACGCTCTGAGCATCGAGTAGCCACAGACAGCTACTGCCTGTCAGGTTGAACATTCGACGACGATTCCTAAATATGACTCGTTCCCCATCTACGATTCATAAAGAGACGATAATGAATTCTTTTTGCGATCCTCATTTATTCCTTATATCGCATTTGAGTTACTTAGGTTAATCCGAATCGACCGGACAGCATCACGCAGCGGAAATCTTCCCGTTGGGATACGACAAGGCCAAATCAGCCGTGCAGCGCTGAAGATTAGCCTGAAAGACGAATGAGCCGGCCGGGGGTGTCGCGGCCTAACTGCTTTGTTGGCTTTAATCACGATAAGTCATTCAACACACATCATTTTTTTGGAGGAATAGATGCCGACGAACCTGCACCCGAATCGCATTCTTCAAACAGTGGCTGGAACCGCAATGGCATTCGCATTGATTGCCGGCGCACAAACGCCAGCTCCGCCCGCACCTGCTCCGGCCGATCAGCCCGCAGCCCCCGCTCCGCTCTCCACCTTCGTTCTCACGGGTCCGCTGCAATGGCTGCCGCCGGCTACCTTCGATGCCGGACCGTTGGGCAAGCTGTCCGTCAACGGCATCGTGACTGGTTTTTCGGTGTTCCAGAACAATTCCGTGCCCGGAGACGACAATGCGCAGGCCACTCTGAGCAATGGACAAATTTTCATTCAAAAAGCGGACGGGAAGCTTCAGTACTACATCCAAGCGGGCGCCTATACCATGCCGACGCTCAGCGTGCCGTTTCTCAGCGCGCAAGATACCGTGAAGAATTTCTACGGGCCTGTTCCGGTCGCTTACCTGAAGCTGCCGGTTGGAAAGACGACCCAGTTCCTTATCGGCTCTCTGCCTACGCTGATGGGCGCCGAGTCCACCTTTACGTACCAGAACTTCAACATCGAGCGCGGCATCGTTTGGAACCAGGAAAACGCCATCAATCGCGGTATCCAGGTAAATCAAACGATGGGTAAGTACCTCTCCGGCTCGGTCAGTTGGAACGACGGTTACTATTCCAACCGCTACTCGTGGCTCTCGGGCTCGATGACCCTTACG
>Ga0224559_1000274_pt1 | contig 36153 bp, 30 predicted proteins | sample 714S33034metaG_FD_180676 | JGI IMG/M metagenome (GOLD analysis project Ga0224559, IMG submission 180676) | Peat soil microbial communities from Stordalen Mire, Sweden - 717 S3 30-34 | ecosystem: Environmental > Terrestrial > Soil > Wetlands > Peat | place: Sweden: Norrbotten County, Stordalen... | reverse complement strand
GAGCTTCGGGAAGCGGTGGTCTAGTGATGCAAACCTCCTCCAGCGTCGACTACGGCTATCTTCGCCAACTGGTCTTCGGCCTCTCGCAGAACGTGCTCGATCCGTCGCGCGACTACCTGTTCGAGACGCGTCTCACCAAGCTGTTGCGCAACCAGGGCATGACCCAGCTGGAAGAGTTAGTGCAGCACGTCAAACTCAGAAAAAACCCAGCCCTGGAACGCGCCATCGCCGAGGCCATGACCATCAATGAAACCAGTTTCTTCCGCGATGGCCGCCCCTTCGAGCTGCTGCGCACTGAGTTGCTGCCCAAGCTGATCGAGTCCCGTCGGCCCGCGCGCGGGCTGCGTTTCTGGAGCGCGGCCTGCTCCACCGGCCAGGAGGCCTATAGCCTGGCCATGCTGCTGCACGAGCACTTTCCCCAGCTAGCTGGCTGGAATATTCGCATCGAGGGCACCGACATCTGCTCCGAGGTGGTCGAGCGCGCCCAGGCCGGCTGCTATCACCGCATCGAGATCAACCGCGGCCTGCCCGCCCGCTTCGTGGTCCGCTACTTCGACCACGCCGGCGAGGATTGGGTGGTCAAGCCGGAGATCAAGAAGATCTGCAACTTCCGCCAGGCAAATCTCTGCGCGCCGCAGTTGCCCTTCAACCGCAGCGACGACCGCTTCGACGTCATCTTCCTGCGCAACGTGATGCTCTACTTCTCGCAGGAGACGCGCAGGCCCCTGCTGGCTGGCATTCACCGCATCCTGGCGCCGGACGGCATTCTTATCCTGGGCTCCAGCGAGCAGCCCGCCGATCCCACCATCTGGACTTCGGTGCTGGCCGGCGGCACCTGCCACTTCAGGCCGCGCCAGCCGAATTAGAGCAGTTTCGCTTTTACTGTAGACTTCCGTGCCCCATCCATTTCCGCGTTTGTTGCGGAAATGGGTGGGATACCAATGCAATCCAGGTCTGCACAATTTCCGAAAATGCTCCAGAGCAGTTTTGGAATGAACGCGGGCCGTGCGCCAGCCCCGCTCAGCCCTGATCCCGCCACAGCATCACGCCCCCCAGCAGCCCGGTTTCACTGGGGAGAATGCTCACATTCCGGCCTGGCGTGAAGACGATCTTGCTGGCGTTGCCGCCGCCCAGGTAAAGGCGGTCCCAGTTGAACAGCGCCGCGGTCTGCTGGATCGCCGCCGCGAGGAATTCATTCCAGCGCGCCTGGCCGAACCTGTCGAGGCCTTGGTGTCCCAGGCAGTCCTCGTAGCTCATGCTCCGCTTGTGCCACGGGTGCCTGCCCAGATTGAGGCCCGGGCAGAGGTGGCCGTCGGTGAACAGCGCGCTGCCCAGGCTGTCGCCCAGCGTGAGCACCAGCTCGACGCCTCTGCCCCGCATGACATCATAGCCGGCCAGTTCGGTGTCGTTGCTGACCCGCACCGGCTTCTTCCAGCGCTTTTCCAGCTCCTCTTGCAAGGGAAAGCCCTTGGCCCACAGCGGATGCAGGTGGACGGCTCCGAAGGTGGCGCCGCACTTGACGACGCCGGGAAAACCGACCGAGGCGCGGTCGAAGTTCGTCAGCAGCCGGCGCAATCCATCGAGTTCGCTCAGCAAGGCCTCGGGGGTGGGAACGGCCGGAGTGACCACCCGCAGCCGCTCGCTGGCCGGCCTGCCCGCCGAGTCCAGCAGCATCGCCTTCAGGACAGAGCCGCCAATCTCGATGACCAGCGTGGTGGGAGCGGCCGGCCTGGACGAACCAGCGGAAGAGGCAGAGGCGTTCGCGGAGACTCCGGGAACCATCGCAGGAATTGTACTGCCTGTGGAGGGAATTGCAATCGCCGAATCGCGGCGAAATTCACTTGAAGCCAGCCGACCCCATTCTTTTCCCCTACACTGATTCTTGCCGCCCATGCCCTCTTACTGCGAAGTCGCCTTGCCCGTGCCGCTTGACCGCGCCTTCACCTACGCGGTGCGCGAGCAGCAGCGTCCGCTACGCGGGGCGAGGGTCATCGTTCCCTTTCGGAATGAAAAATTGATCGGCGTGGTGACCGGCGTCAGCGTCAAGGCTCCAGCCGACTTCGAAGTCCGCTATCTTGAAGCGGTTCTGGACGACGAACCGCTGTTGAGCGAATCGCTGCTGAAGCTGGCCGAGTGGATGGCGCAGTATTACCTGGCCCCGCGGGGCGAGGTGCTGCGGGGAATGCTGCCGTTGATGGCCGAGGTCCGGCGCACCGTCTACTACCGCATCACCGACCTGGGCCGCGACGTGCTGGCGGAGTGTATTGATTCCCAGGTCCCAGAATCGGGACCTGGGGCACCCGCACGTCTGAAGCTGTGCCCTGACACGAAACCGGGCTATTCCACAGCCTCAAAGGGCGGCTCGAAGCGCAAAGGCAAGCTCTCTGCCGAAGAGCAGGACCTGGAACGCCGTGTTCTGGCCCGTTTGGCCTCGGGTGAGCCGGTGAAGGTTTCCACCTTGCGCACTGCTACGGCGGCCACCTTGCCTGTGCTGGCCTCGCTCACGCGCAAAAAATGGATTGCCCGCGAGACGGCGGCCGTCGAGCGCGATGCGCGGCGCATGGAGCGGTTTGCCGTTCTGATTCCCGAGGCCCGGCTGCCCGCCTTGACCCAGAAACAGCAGGCCATTCTGGCCGAGCTGGCGGCCTCGGGCGGGGAATTGCCGCTGGCCGAGCTGCGCCGTCGCGATTTGCCCTCCTCCACGCTGCAAACCCTGGTCCGCCGGGGGCTTGTCCGCATCGACGAGCGGCCGGCAGCCTTTCATCTGGGTGGCCTGCAAGGCCAGCCCGGTCCGCTCCAGCTCAACGAGACTCAGATGGAGGCCCTGGCCTCGCTCACCGCCGCTCTGGGGGGCTTCCAGCCCTTTTTACTTCATGGAGTTACTGGTTCAGGCAAAACTGCCCTCTACCTGGCGGCGATGCAGCGGGCTCTCGACCGGGGCTTGTCGTCGATTCTGCTGGTTCCCGAGATCGGCCTCACGCCGCAGACCGTGGGCCTGCTGGACGCGGCCTTCGGGCAAAAAGTCGCGCTGCTGCACTCCGCGCTCACCCCCGAGGAGCGCAGCGAGCAGTGGCGGCGCATCCGCCGGGGCGAGGCTCCCATCATCGTCGGCACCCGCTCGGCCGTCTTCGCTCCCGCGCCCCACCTGGGCCTGATTGTGGTCGATGAGGAGCACGACCAGAGCTACAAGCAGGAGGAGACGCCACGCTACAACGCCCGGGACGTGGCCGTGATGCGGGCCAAGATCGAGGGCGCGGTAGTGGTGATGGGCTCGGCCACGCCCTCGCTCGAAAGCTGGCAAAACTCGGTTTTGGGAAAGTACCAGCGCATCGAAATGAGCGACCGGGTGATGAACCGCCCGCTGCCCGAGGTCGAACTGGTCGATATGCGCCAGGAATTCAAGGAAACTGGCCAGGATCAGCTTTTTTCCCGCTCGCTGGTCGAGGAAACCCGCCAGGCTCTCGATCGCGGCGAGCAGGCGCTGATCCTGCTCAACCGCCGCGGCTACTCCTTCGCCGTCATCTGCCGCGCCTGCGGCGAAAAGCTGGAGTGCGAGAACTGCGCCATCGCGCTCACTCACCACAAGCCGCCGGCCTTGGTGAATGGTGAGGCCGATCCCGGCCTGGCCCGCGAAGGCCAGCGACTGGAATGCCACTATTGCGGCTTCCGCCGCACCGTCCCGGCGCGCTGCCCCAAGTGCGGCAGCGAGCACCTCTACTACCTGGGCGCGGGATCAGAGCAGGGCGAGGTCCGGTTGGGCGAAATCTTTCCTTTCGCGCGCATCGGCCGCATGGACCGCGACACGGTGCGTGGCCGCTACGACCTGGAACGGCTGCTGGCCCGTCTTCAGTCGGGCGAAATCAACCTGCTGGTGGGCACGCAGATGATCGCCAAGGGCCACGACATTCACGGCGTCACGCTGGTGGGCGTTGTTGGCTGTGACTACGCGCTATCCATGCCCGACTTCCGCGCCGCCGAGCGGGTCTTCCAGTTGATGACCCAGGTTTCGGGCCGCGCCGGGCGGGGCGAGCTGCCGGGACGCGTCGTGGTGCAGACCTACTACCCCGACCACTACGCGATCCTCGCCGCCAGCACCCACGACTATAAGTCTTTTGTCGAACGCGAGCTGAAGTACCGCCGCTGGATGCACTACCCGCCCTTCGGCGTGCTGGCCAACGTCCTGGTGCAGTCGCCAAAACTGGAAGAAGCCGCCGGCTGGTCGGCCCTGCTGGGCAAGTTTCTCATCCAAAACCAGGACAGCGGAGCGGTGCGCGTGCTCGGCCCCTGCACTGCGCCCATCGCCCGCATCAAAGGCGTCTTCCGCTTCCACATGATCCTGAAGGCCGCCTCGCGCCGGGCGCTCAACGCCGCCCTGCGTGGAATGCTGGCCCAGGCCGACGCCGCCCAGATTCCGCGCCGCAACCTGATTGTGGACGTGGACGCGCTACGCCTGATGTGACCACCACCAACGGCGGGGCTGGAAGGCAGGAGGCCCACTCGTCCCAATAACCGGGGCACAGATTTACCTTTTTGGGGCAGGACAGATGGATGGCTGGATCAGTGTGCGGGCCACCGCCAATTGGAGACTGAGCCGGGAGGCCACAAACCTCCCCGGCCCCGATCTGTGCGATGGAAGGGCTATTAGCCTTGCTGGTTGCCTCTACTTGGCGGGCGACTTGGTGGGCGCGCCGTCCTCCAGCGTGTGCAGTTCCTTGCCGGGCTTGAAGCGCACCGCCTTGCCGGGTGCAATGCTGACCTCGGTGCCGGTGCGGGGATTGCGGCCGATACCGGTCTTGCGGGCGCGAACGCTGAAGACGCCAAAGCCGCGCAACTCGATGCGTTCGCCATCCGCCAGAGCCTGCTTGAGGCCCTGGAAGACCGTATCCACCGCCGCCTCCGCCTTGGCGCGGGGAAGACCTGTGCGCTCGATCACATGATGGACGATGTCTTGCTTAATCAAAGGGGCACCTCGCTGGCGCAACTTTATAGACTGTACTACGACTTACGGTAGTGATGCTACAGGTTTTGCAGCTTTTATGGAACACTGCGGAGAGCAAAAATTTCTTTGGCAGGAAAGAATTTCTTTCCGGCGCGCTTTTCCGCCGGGCAAGATCTTCTGCCGAAGGGGCTGCCAGCCTTGGTTCCATCCCCTTGGAAGTTTTATCCACCTTTTTCCGGGAGATCGCCGCGCCATTTTGCGGCTTCGTCCGGTAAAATCCATTTTGACCCGAACATATTTGCATCCGGAGGCAAGCCCGGGCCGGAAAGAGGAGACGCATGTCGATTCAGAGTGACCGTTGGATCAGGGAACAAGCCATCAACCACCGAATGATTGAGCCCTTCAGCGAAAAACAGGTGGCCGCCGGCGTTATCTCCTACGGGCTCTCCTCGTACGGCTACGACCTGCGCGTCAGCGACGAATTCAAGATCTTCACCAATGTGAACAGCACTATCATCGACCCCAAGGCCTTCGACGAGCGCTCCTTCGTCTCGGTGCAGGGAGATTTTGTGATTGTGCCGCCGAATTCCTTTGCATTGGCCCGTTCCGTTGAGTATTTTCGGATTCCCAGAGATGTTTTGACAATCTGCGTTGGCAAATCGACCTATGCGCGCTGCGGAATTATTGTGAACGTGACGCCCTTCGAGCCGGAGTGGGAGGGATTCGTTACCTTGGAAATCTCCAACACTACGCCGCTGCCCGCCAAGGTTTACGCCAACGAAGGGCTGTGCCAGATCTTGTTCTTTCGCTCCGATGAGCCCTGCCAGGTCAGCTACGCCGACCGCAAGGGCAAGTACCAGAAACAACAGGGAATCGTACTTCCAAAGCTTTAGCGTGTCCGGTGGAAAATCGGCTGGGCCGGTTCGGAGGCGGTATGTCTTATGTGGGGATGAGGTGGCCACGTTGCGGCCCTAGCTTGAAACACAGCTCTTCTGCAAGCACTGAGGATGGCGTCGTGGGCTCGATCCGCAACACTGAGCCGATTCGCGTGGGAGTTGAGCCGATTCGCGTGGGCGTGTTGACCGATGAGCCCCTCCGCCTGGAGGGCCTGGCCAGCGTCTTCGAAGAGGGGCCCGGTGAGGGCTGCGCTCCCCTGTCTCCGGTCTATGGGTCGCTGGTGGAGCTCTTGTCCGACTCCTCGCTGGCCTACCTGGTCGTGGACCTGCTTTCTCCCTCTGGAGGGTTTGGAGCCCTGGAGGCCATTCGCCGCCGGCGCCCCGATCTCCGGCTGATCGTCATCGGCCCGGAGGGGGACGATAAGCTGATTATGGATTTGATCATCGCTGGCGCCCGCGCCTACCTGGACCTGAGGGCCGGTCCGGGGATAGTGCGCCACGCCGTCGAAGTGGTTACCAGCGGCTCCATTTGGGCTCCGCGGCGGCTGCTCTCCAAACTGATCGACCGGCTGCTCGGCACCACCGACACCAGCCTCACCAACGCCCCCCTTAGCTTGACCGATCGCGAACGCCAGGTGCTCGATCTGATTCTCATGGCCTGTTCCAATCGCGAGATTGCCCACCAGTTGGGTATCGAGGAGCGCACGGTCAAGGCTCATGTCGGCCGGCTGATGCGCAAAACCGGCGCGGATAACCGCATTGATCTCTTCATGCGCGCAACGAATCCCGCTCTGCTGCAGGCCGCCGGAATCAGGGATCGCCGCCGCAGTCCGGCGTCCAGCCCGCGGGACGTTACTATTAAGCCAACCAAGAGGGTTACTTAAATCTATACTCCTTCCGTAATCTTGTACGGATCAGTGATTTTCCACAAACTGGTTACAGAAACAACGCAGATCTGGGGAAAGGAGTTCCCAGGCCGCATGTTTTACATGAAGCCTGGGAACTCCTCTTTTTTTTCCGTTCACGGCGAAATCCAGCTGCCGCGTTTCAAACCTTTGTCCCTCCCCCACGTCCAACTTGGCATAACAGAATCAAAACGGGCTACTTCCGTTTTGATTCTGCTCCATTGCCCTTCCCGTTTTCAACGGGAGCAAGGTCGCGGCATTCTGCCTCAGGAGGCGCTATCCGGGCTATCAGGAGCTCCGGGTTGCCAGAAATTTATGCTGCGTCCTGGAGCCGGAATGCGGTAGCCTGTGGGGGATGTGATGGGATGAACGCCTGCCTGGAAGCCCGGCTGTTTTGGATTTCAGTGAGTTCGAGAGTGGCGGCGCTCAGAGGATGCGCACCTGCTCCTCGAAGAATGATCTCCAACGATGCAACAGCCCGCGCCGTTTGTGAGCCGCGGAGTGGAAAGGATCTGGATATGAAGAAGGCACTTGCATTGCTCTGTCTCTGTTTCATGCTCCCCTCGGCCAGCTTTGCCGCCTCCTCGCGGGAAAACTTGCAGAACCGCATCGACGCCGCCGAGAGGGTGATGCACGAGATCATGACGGCTTCGGACAACAGCATTCCGATGAACATTCTGCAGCAGGCCACCTGCGTGGGCGTGGTGCCCGGACTGAAGAAGGGAGCCTTCATCTGGGGCGGACAGTACGGCCAGGGCGTGGTCACCTGCCGCACCGGCCACGGCTGGAGCGCGCCGGTCTTCATCCGCATGGCCGGCGGCTCCTTCGGCCTGCAAATTGGCGGCCAGTCTACCGACCTTGTGCTGGTGGCCGTCAATGACCGCGGCTTCCAGGACCTTCTGAAGAGCAAATTCAAGATCGGCGGCGACGCCTCGGCGGCGGCCGGCCCAGTGGGCCGCAACAGCACCGCCTCGACCGACTGGAGGATGGGCGCCGAGCTGCTCAGCTACTCGCGCAACCGCGGGCTGTTTGCCGGCATTGACCTGGACGGCACCAGCGTGAGCCAGAACAATGAAGACACCGAGCTCTACTACGGCGCGCCGAACAGCTTCGAATCCATTCTCAAGGGCAACGTGCCGGTTCCGGCCGGAGCAATTCCGTTCGTGCGCGAGGTAGCCCACTACTTCATCGAGGCCAAACACCGCCAGTAGCATTCATGCAAAGCGCAGAAAGGCAAGGGGCGGTCCAATGGACCGCCCCTTGCTGGTTTTGCGTCGTGAAATCCGCTGCCGGGGGCTGCGGCGTTTTCCCTCCTGTTTTTCAAAGAAACCTTGATGCCGAGTGGAAAATCTTGATGTGGAATGGCTTTTTCGTCAAATAGAGCCACCTCTCCCTGCGGCCAATGGGGCGGCATTTCCTTCGCAAATGCTCTAAACTTGAACTTTGCCTTTGAAGATGCGAGAAAATCTCGAGTTTTGGCCCGTACGGGCCGTGGCGCTCATTCTGGGGCGGCTGCCGCGCGGCTTGGCCCGTCTGCTGGCTGGCTTGCTGGCCTGGGGCGCCTACCGGGCCCTCGGCCGACTGCGCCGGGTGGGCGAGCGCAACCTGGAGCTGGCCATGCCCGCGCTCTCCGCCCGTGGGCGCAACCACATTCTGCGCAGCCTCTTCCGCCACCTCGGCTGGCAACTGGTCGAGTTCTGCCGCATGACCCGCTACACCCCGGAGAACACCCGCGGCTGGATTCGCACCGAGGGCCTGGATTTTTACCGGGCGGCGATGGCGCGCGGCAAAGGCGTTCTGGTCCTCACCGGCCACCTGGGCGCCTGGGAGCTTTCCAGCTTCTACCACTCGCTGATGGGCTATCCCATGGGGATGGTCATTCGCCGGCTCGACAATCGCCGCCTGAACGCGTACGTCAACGGCATTCGCTGCCTCCACGGCAACCGCGTCCTCGACAAGGACGATTTTGCCCGCGGCCTGCTGACCGCCATGCGCACCGGGCAGACCGTGGGCATTCTGATGGACACAAATATGACCCCGCCGCAGGGCATCTTCGTGGATTTCTTCGGGAAACCGGCCTGCACCGCCTCGGGGCTGGCCCGCGTGGCTCTGAAGACCGGCGCGGCCGTGCTGCCGGGGTTCATGGTGTGGGAGGAGGCTGAGCGCTGCTACGTGCTGCACTTTGGCCCGCCATTGATCTTCGAACAGACCGGCGACGAGGAGGCCGACATCATCGCCGCCACGCAGCAATGCGCCAGCGTGACCGAGACCTGGATTCGACGCTATCCTGACCAGTGGCTTTGGATTCACCGCCGCTGGAAGACTCGTCCGGCAGGCGAGCCGGGGATCTACTGAAGTTTTTGACCCTGCACAAAGGGAGATTCGCATGAAGCTGGGCGAACTGATTGAAGCCCTGGGCGGCAAACTGGTCGCGGGCGAGCCGGAAAAGCCGGTCGAAGGCGTGAATTCGGTCGAGCTGGCCCGCGCCACGGATCTGGTTTTTGCCGAGGATGCGGCCTCCGCCGTTAAAGCCCTCGCCAGCCAGGCCGGCGTGGTGGTGCTGCCCGAGGCTGGCATCGAGGCCGGCGCGCAAGCTGTCTCGCTGGCCAGGTGCGTCGTAGCGGCCGCACAGCCGCGGCTCTGGTTCGCGCAAGCGGCCAAACGGCTCGCGCCCGCGCTGCCCGTGGCTGGAGTCCACCCCACGGCGGTCGTCGGCGAGCGTGTGCGGCTCGGGGAGAATGTCACCATCGGCGCTGGCGCGGTCATCGGCGAAGATGCCGTGATCGGCGCGGGAAGCCGCATCGAGGCGGGCGCGGTCATCGGCCAGGGCGTCGAGATCGGCGCGGGCTGCCGCATCTACCCCCGCGCCGTGCTCTATCCGGGAACCACGCTCGGCCAGCAGGTCGCCGTCCACGCCGGCGCGGTGCTCGGGGCCGACGGCTTTGGCTATGTGCGCGACTCGGCGACCGGGGCCTACACCCAGTTTCCCCAGCAGGGAAGGCTCGTGATCGGCGACGAGGTCGAGATCGGCGCCAACTCGACGATCGACCGCGGAGCGCTCGAGCAGACGAAGATCGGCCGGGGAACCAAGATCGACAATCTGGTCCACGTGGGCCACAACTGCCAGATCGGCGAGGACGTGATTTTGGTGGCTGGGGTGGGCATCAGCGGCTCCTGCACGGTGGGCAGCGGCGCGGTGATCGCCGGGCAGGTAGGTATAGGCGACCATGCGCACGTCGGCCCCGGCGTGATACTGGGCGGGCAGGCCGGCGTGCTGAGCGGCAAGACGGTCACTAACGAAGGCTTGAAGCCTGGAACGGTCTTCTGGGGTACGCCGGCCCGTCCGATCACGCAGGTTCTGCGCGAGCTGGCCGTGGTGGCGCGGCTGGCCAAAGGGAAGGGAAGCAAAAAGACAGGGGAAAGCGAGTAGTTTCTAGCTTATAGAAGCCAAGAGCTAGAAATTCGTTGAAGCTGCTCCTGTTTCCCGTGGTCCTGGAGCATGCATCTCCGGCGAGGCTGGCCTGACCGCCCCGGAAGCCGCCTCCGGCTCCGCATCCCGGAGCAGTATCGCCAGCCCGCGCGCGCCGTCCATGCGGCTTTCCACCAGCAGTTCATAGGCCAGGCGGGAAAACTCCGGGTGATGCTCGAAGTGTTTGCTGGCGGCCTGCACCGCGTGGACAACGTGAGCGGCGGAAAAGGCCTCGCCATGAAAGCCCGCCACGCCGATCAGTAATCCTTTTATCAGCGCGAATTGAGCAGTCAGTTGGGCGCATTCCCTGGCCATCGAGAGCGGTGCTTTCTGGGGCGCTCCTTCCCGCCCAAAGGGAAACCGGCAGCGGAGGATGGTGTTCGCCAGGTAGTTTTCCAGGATGTGCGGTTGGCGGCGCAGGAAGGGCTCGAAATAGCGGTCGTGCGCCTGGGCGTAGTGGGCCGTGAGGCTCTCCAGGGTTGCGCCAGGGCCGTTGCCGATGCCGGCGGTGAAAGCTTGAATGCACTCCACAAAGCGTGGCCTTACATTGGAGCGGTGCAGCAGCATTCCCGCCAGACGCAGCACCACGTCCAACTGGGCGGCACAATCCCGCGGGAGGGTCTCCATGGCGGTCAGCAGCGACCGGGAGGCGACCGTGGCTTCAAAATCGGCGAGAAAGTCCGGAATGCTCCGTGGCAACTCGCCGCTGGCGATCGTGTCCAGCCTGCGGCAGAAGACGCCCAGCAGAAACAGCCTTTGCCAGAGCGGGTAGGCGCGGTTGCCAACCAGCGCCAGCACAGCCTGGCGAATGGGCCGGAACCAGGGCAGAAGCGAGAGCCGCCCATCGGTTGCTGCTGCCGCCGCTGGCTCGCAACTGGATTCCCCGGTGGTCGCCAATCCCTTCTGAGCGAGCCGGGCTGGTGCCAGCATATCTGGATGAAGAAGAACCAGCCGCGCGGCCTCGGGGCAGGAGAGCGCCAGCGCCGTCTCTTCGAAGCCGCCAATCTCATTGACGACGCGCGGGTAGGTGGCGCAGATGCGCGGCAGAAACCCCTCGCCCAGGCTGGCGTGAATGCGGCAAAGCCTCTCTTCGGTGAGCAGCGGGCACTGGTTCTGGCTGTCCATGCGGATTTGGGCGAAGCTGGCGGACTTGAAGGCCTTCTCGTCAACCGCGCCCGGCGGCGCCGACAGAATGCTGGCCTCGATCATGCTGGCCTCGATCAGCGAGCGCAGCGGGCCGTCCGGAAGCTGCTGGAATTTTTCATAGGCCGCCTGATCGACGGGCACGCTCCAGCCCTGGCAGCAGGTGTCCTCGCAGGCGGAGCCGATGCAGCGAAAGCTCTCGGCATAGGTCAGGCGGGTCGGCAGGATTTGGGGCAAGCTGTGCTCCTGGCAATGGGGCGGCGCAAGCTTGCCGCGCCGTGGGATGAAATCTGTCCAGAAACGAGGCAATTGGCGAACCGGCAAAGAGCTTGGAAGATTGGAAAGCATTAAAGAGTGGGAAGGACCGTCTCCGTTCAGAGCAGAGTCGTTGCCGGTAGACGGCACTCGCTATAGAAAGCGTCTTCTGTGTGACAGTCAGGTTTTTTCCACAGGAGAGAAGGCGTGTATTACCTTAATGCGTTGGATGAAGAAGATATTCGCATCTCATTTAATAATAAGCGATTAGTTTGGTGGGGGTTGGCGAAGTTGGCGGTTTTGCACAAAGCAAGATGGCAGATTTGCAGATGGGTAAAATGGACAATTTGCCGGCAGATAAGCCGCGGCCGGCAAGGCAGGAGAGCTGCGAGTTGGCAAAGCGGGGGGGGGACGAGCAAAACAGAGATTTTGCGGGTTGGCAGGGCAGCGGGCCGGCAAATTGTGGGTTTTTGGGCGGACGCCAGCGGCGCGGACAACTTTTGCCGCCTCAGAACAGCTTTCCGCCCAGATCAGAATAACTTACAGGTCGGAATATGAACTAGATTAGACGGGCTTTTCGGTCAGAAACGGTTCCGGTTTGAGCGAGCCGTCGCGCTGCTTGACCAGTATCTGCACCTTGCCCTCGGCGGCATCCAGCTCGGCCTTGCAGGCGGCCGAGAGGCTCACCCCCTCCTCGAAGAGCTTGAGCGACTCCTCCAGGGCCAGGTCGCCCTTTTCCAGTTGATCGACGATGGTTTCCAGCTTATTGAGCGAGTCTTCAAACGAGGGCATGGCGATTACTCCGGAAGAGTTTTAGGCAGCACCGAGGCGATCACCTCGGCGGCGGCCGTGTAGCGGCCGAAGGGAGCGCTGACCTGCACTCCCTGAACGAAGGGACGCACCGCCTCGAGCATCTCCTGGGCGATCAGAATGCCCTCCTGGCGGGCGGCGTCGGGCGAGTCGGCCTGGGCCATGCGCAGCATGATCTCCTCGGGCATGGAGACGCGCAGGTCGTTCTTCATGAATTCGGCGTTGCGCAGGCTGGTCAGCGGCCAGATGCCGGCGATGACCGGAATGCGATGCTCCTCGATGCGCTTGAGGAAGTTTTCCAAGAGGCGCAGGTCGAAGACCGGCTGGGTGATGGCGTACTCGGCCCCGGCCTCGACCTTGTAGGCGAAGCGGCGCAGTTCATGCTCGATGTCCGGGACGCCGGGGTTGGCGGCTACGCCGATGGTGAAGTTGGTGCTGGCGCCGATCGAGTTCGAGCCGATGTCCAGCCCGTAGTTCAGCCGCCGCACAATGTTGACCAGGCCGATCGAGTCCACGTCGAAGACCGCCGTGGCGTCCGGGTAGTTGCCCAGCTTGGGCGGGTCGCCGGTCAGGCAGAGAATGTTGTGCAGGCCGATGGACGAGGCTCCCAGCAGATCCGATTGAATCGAAAGCAGATTGCGGTCGCGGCAGGTGTAGTGGAGGATGGTCTCCACGTCGGCGTGCTGCTGAATCTGGATGCAGAGGCTCTGCGCGCTCATGCGAGCCGAGGCGCGCGGCGAATCGGGGACGTTGATGGCGTGGACGCCGAGACCGGAGAGCAGCCGCGCCCCCTCGATCTCCTTCACGCAATTGATGCCCCTGGGTGGCACGATCTCGACCAGGGTGACAAAGCTGCCGCTTTCGATGAGCGCCCCGATGCGGGAGCGCGCGCCCAGAGGAGCCGGCGGCGTCTCGGTCGTCAGCTCGGGAACAGTGCCTGTGACCTCGACGCGGGCTTGGGCGTCGATGGCCCGCATCGCCGAGCGCATGGCGCGAATGTGGTTGGGGGTGGTGCCGCAGCAGCCGCCCACAAACTGCACCCCGGCCTCGATGGCCTTGCGGGCAAAGCTGGCCATGTACTCGGGCGAGCAGAGGTAGATGTTGCGCCCCTCGATGGCCCGCGGCATTCCGGCGTTGGGCAGGGCGGCCAGGGGCAGCGTGGTGGCCGCGCGCATGGCCTCGATAGCCGTCAGCACTGTGGCCGGGCCGGTCGAGCAGTTCACGCCGATGGCGCCGGCTCCCCACTCGGTCAGCAGGGCCGCGGCCTGGGCCGGCGAGGCGCCGTCCAGGCAGTTGGTTTCGTCGTCCACGGTGACCATCACCAGCACGGGCAGCTCGGGGGCGGTCTCCTGGGCGGCCTTCAGCGCCTCGTGGGCTTCGTTCAGCGCGGGCATGGTTTCGATGACCAGAAAATCCACGCCCGCTTTGGCCAGAGCGCGAATCTGCTCGGCGAAGGCCTCGCGGGCCTCATCGAGGCCGGTCTTGCCCAGCGGCTCCAGGCGCACTCCCAGCGGGCCCAGCGCGCCGGCCACCCAGGCCTCTCCGGCCTGCTTGTCCTTCAGGTGCTCGACGGCCTGGCGGGCGATCCGCACCCCGGCGGCGTTGATCTCGGCCACCTTCCCGGCCAGGCCGTGGCGGCCCAGCCGGAAGCGGTTGGCGCCAAAGGTGTTGGTTTCAAGAATCTCCGCGCCGGCCTGCAGGTACTCCTCGTGAACCGCGAGGATCAGGCCGGGGTCGGTGAGATTCAGCTCGTCGTAGCAGCGATTGATGGTGACGCCGCGGGCGTAGAGGACCGTCCCCATGGCGCCGTCGAAGAGCACGGGACGGCTGGCGAAGATGTCGGCAAAAGATGGCATTCTATTCTCATGCTAAGCCACGCGGGCCTGGTGCGTCAGCAGGCGAGGCTGCTTTGTTATACTTCGGGAGTCATAAACTTGGGCTGCGCCGGTTTCGGGATGCGTTTCGAAGCGGTCTATTTACCGTTTGCCCGCTCGTTCCCGTTTGTCTGCCCGGACGGCAGCCGCCGTCGATTGGTTCACGTTGTTTACGCCGCGGCCCTGGCCGCGGGCTTCATGCGCAGTATAATCCGCGTTATTCGTCGAGGTAAGGGATTTTGAACAACAGAAGCATTTGGATGAGCGCCGCCGCGGCCCTGCTGCTTGCGGCCGGACTGGCCGGCTGTGGCTCCACTACCTATTTTGCGGGCCGGACGCTGCCGCCCAGCGGGGTGGCCAATCGTGTTCTGATCACGATCCAGTACCCCAGCGCCTCGTCCAGCGGCGCGCTGCAGTTGGTGGACGCCTACTACGACATTCGCTGCAAGTACAACAGCACCAGTTGCTCGAGTCCGGCGTTCTCCATCTCCGGGTTCTCCGGTTCGCTGCCCACGACCATCCAGAATATGCCCGAGGAGCAGTTGGGCGCCGTCTATAGCTCTGGCAGCGGCAGCCTGTCGCTCATCAACTACGCCACGGAGAAGTCCTCCGGCACGGTGAGTGGCCTCAGCGGCCTCTCTTCCAGCATCTTCATCACGAGCAACAAGTCCTATGTCTTCGCCACCGGCCAGGGTACCGGCTTGCTGACGGTGGTGGACCAGTCTTCGGGCAGCGCCGTGACCTATACGCTGGAGGCTCCCGACAAGCTGAACCACCTGAGCGTGAATACGGGAGGTTCGGTGGCCCTGGCCTTCGCCTATAACTCGCCTTACGTCTACTATCCGCGCAAGCTGACGGCTGACCAGACCCTCGCCTATAGCAGCGGCTCCAGCAGCTGGCCCGCGGGCGCGGTGGACTGCGAACCGAAGAATGCACCTGGCTGGTGCCTTTTCCAGGCGCAGGATTCCAGCAATAAAGCCCTGACCTTCGACCGGCCGGTCAAGGCGGTCTTCTCCGGTGACGGCGGAACGGCCTATGTGCTGAGCTGCGGGCCGGAGTGCGGCGGAAAAACGGCTTCGGTGACGCCGCTGTCGGTGGCGCCGATGATCTTTCTCGCCGGCGAGGCCTCGGGTTCGCTGCCCACCGCGAGCACCCTCGGCACAACTTGCACCAGCGGCGCGACCGGCTGCACCATTCCCATTTCCGGCGGCGCCAGCAATGCCCTGGTCGATAGCTCCACGCTGTACGTCGTGGGCCAGAAATTGATGCCTGACAGCTACTGGGGCGGCTACCTGACGGTGGTCAACCTTTCGACCAATGCGGTTGTGACCCCCACTGGTGCGGTTCCCAACCCGGTCTCCATCAGCGACGGCACCCCGGGCGGAACGAGCCGCATGATCCTGGCCGACGACAACACGCTCTGGATCGGTATGACCGGATGCAACACGGGCGAGCGAGCCGCCGCGGGGCTGGCCGATGGCTGCCTCACAATGTTCAACACCTCCACCAATACCGTGACCCTGCTGGAGCCTTATAACGGCGACGCCACCGGCATTGCCGCCGTGACCGGCCTGCACAAGATTTATACGGCCGAGGGTGGGCAAGTGTACATCTACGCGACCGGCGGCTCCTACACCGCCGGCGCGGCGATCGACAACTCGAATGTGACGGTCACCGGCACGGCCTATGACGTGGCCTACATGGACGCAACCTCCGACAGCGACAACACCGACTACTAACCGTTGCCGGCTGCTACACAATGCGGGGGTGCCCCAGAGTCTGCGCTGAGCGTAGCCGAAGTGTCTCGCTTCTGAGACCTGGGAAACCACAAAGCTCGGTCGCCGTTCGTTGATCGGGAGCCATCTAAAATGCCCTTCCCGGCCGTCGATTCCGTTTCTGATTCTCCCGTGGCCGATGTGCTGGCCATCGCCGCTCATCGCGACGACGTGGAGCAGACCTGGGGCGGAACTCTTCTGCGCATGGCCTCGCGCGGACTGCGCACCGCCATTCTTGACCTGACGCAGGGTGAGGCCGGAACCCGTGGCAACTCCGAAGAGCGCGCCCGCGAAGCCGCCGAAGCCGCGCGCCTTTTGGGCGTCGGCTGGCGGCAGGCCCTCGATCTGCCCGACGGGGCGGTCGAAAATTCTCTCGAAAACCGCCTGAAAATCGTGCGCGTCCTGCGGCTTCTTCGCCCCCGCGTGGTCATTTTGCCCTACTGGCAGGCCCGCCACCCGGATCACGCGACGGTCGCCACGCTGGGCTACGAGGCCTGCTTCCTCTCGGGTTTGACCAAGGCGAAAATACAGGCAGAGGATCATCTCCCCGGAATGGAGGGTACGGGCTTTAGCCCGTACATCAATTGCACAGATAAAACTGGGGCTTTAGCCCCTGAGGGACTGGGATGCAGCGATAGCCACAGGTCGTTGGAGTTGGTGCCCCATCGCCCCTTCAAGATCGTCTACGCCAGCCTCTATGCCGATGTGCGCCCCAGCTTCATCGTGGACATTACCCCCTTCATCGAGCAGCGCTATCAGGCGCTGATGGCCTACCGTTCGCAATACGCCAACCAACCCGCGGGCGGCGGACTCTTTGTCCCCGAGGAGGAGATTCGCGAGCGCACCTTCGCCGAGGCGCGCCACTATGGCCTCTTGGCCGGGGTGCGCTACGGCGAGCCTTTTGTGCAGAGGGAAGTAGGTCTTGTTGACGATCTGACCCTCGTGCCGGTGCAATCGATCTGACCACCTGCGGTGGGGCCAACTCGCCTTCGGCGCAGAAGCAGCTTCGTTGGGATCAACAGCCTCGCATCCAGCGCAATACTAAGAGTCCTATCAGCTAGAAAAACTCAAAGGTGATGGCCGATTTCCCATCCTCGAATCATTCTGTGATTGAAGAGGGGGTCACGAACCTAATGGCGTGCAAGCGCCGCTGGCCCCACCGCAGGTGGTCAGCGGCTGAAAAGCATATGTCCGCCTATGGCGATCAGCGTCAGCGCGAAGATGCGTTTCAGCCAGAACTCCGAGACGTGTTGCGCGCCCGCGGCCCCGAAGTAGGCGCCCACCAGGAAACCGGCGGCCAATAGCAGCGCCACGCGCACGTCCGCGTTGCCCTTGCGGTAGTACTCCCAGAAGGCAAAGATGCCCACCGGGGCCAGCAAGGCGCCCAGCGAGGTGCCCTGGGCCTTGTGCTGGCTCATGCCCAGCAGCCAGACCAGCGCGGGAACGAACATAATGCCGCCGCCGATGCCCACCACGCCGGAAAGCACTCCCACCAGTAGCCCAACCAGTAAAATGATCCAGGTCACGCAAGCCTCCCCGAGGGCGCGCCGGAGTCTGAAGGCCGGGCCCGCGCATCTAGCGTAAATCATGGTGGGCCTTTGCCGTAGCGGGGCCGATTTGCGCTGCCGCTGTGCTGTGGAAAGTCGAGTTTCCCGGTCAAATTCACACAGCGTTTGCAATCTCTTTGCTTGCGTGCAGTACTCTGTTAATAATTCCGTGCGGCCTCCGCATCTGAAGTTGAACGGCCGCCGGGTGAGGGCAGACCGGTTGAGCCAAACCATTTTTGTACTGGAAGACGACGCCGACATCGCGCGGCTGGTGCAGCATCATCTGGAAGCCGCGGGATTCGCAGCCAGGCTGTTTCATACTCCCACCAATGTGATTCCCGACGCCGAGCGCCAGGCGCCCGCGCTGTTTCTGCTGGACATCATGGTGCCCGGCGGTGACGGCCTGGACGTTTGCCGCCGCCTGCGCGCCCATCCCGCGCTCTCCACCATTCCCATCATCTTCATGACCGCGCGGGCCGCTGAAAACGATCGTGTGCTCGGCCTTGAGATGGGCGCCGACGACTACATCACCAAGCCCTTCGCCACGCGCGAGCTGGTGGCCCGCGTCAAGGCCGTGCTGCGCCGCTTCGAGCGGCCCACCACGCCCTCGGTCATCAGCTTTGAAGAGGTCATCATCGACGCCAACGCGATGCAATTGAAGGTGCGCGGCGAGCTGACCACCACCACGGCCACAGAATTCCGCCTGCTGGACTACCTGGCGCGCCATCCCGGCCGGGTCTATAGCCGCGACCACCTGCTGGACGCCGTCTGGGGCGATGCCCGTTTCGTCACTCCCCGTTCGGTTGACGTATACGTGCGCCGCATCCGCGAGAAGATCGAAGTTGACCCGGAAAATCCGCGCTACCTGAAGACTCTGCGCGGCGCCGGCTACCGCTTCGAGCTTCCCAAGAGCGAGTAGGCTGCTTTGACCCGCAGACTCTTCACCAAGCTGCTTGGCCTCTTCCTCCTGCTGCTCGCCGTCTACGCCGTGGCGATGGAGCTTCTCTTCGGCAGCCTGCTTTCTGCTAGCAGAATGAGGCTCACGGCCACGGAGAGCCTCTCTCTGCTGGGCGGCGCGGCGCTGTGGGCTGGTTTGATCGCGCTGGCCGTGGGGCTGCCCCTGGCGGCCTGGGTCGCTTGGCGCCTGCGCAAGCGGCTGGAGAATGTAACCGCCTTTGCCCGGCGCATCGCCGATGGCGAGTTGAGCGCCCGGCTCACCGCAGCCCCCGACCAGGATGAACTCGCGACCATGGAGGCCGCGCTGAACCACTCCGCCGCGCGGCTGGGCAAGAGCTTTGCCGAAATTGATAGCCGCTGCCGGGAACTGGCCGCCATGCTCGATGCGATGCAGGAGGCGGTGGTCGCCATCACCTCCGAGGGGCTGGTCTGCTGGTCCAACGCCCAGATGCAGCGCATCGCCGGCACGCAGATTCGCATCGGAAGGCCTCTGGTCCACTCCGTCCGCGACCCCGAACTGCTGGCCTGCGTGAAGGCGGCGCTCGACGAGCGCGAGCTCCGTTACGGCCGCGCCAGCTCGCTCGTCCACGGCCGCGTCTTCGAGATCAACGCCGCTCCCCTGCCCACCGGCGGCGCGCTGGCCGTGCTCCATGACGTCACCCGCGTCGAGGCCGCGGAAAACTCCCGCCGCGACTTCATCGCCAACGTCAGCCACGAGCTGCGCACTCCGCTGACCTCCATCCAGGGCTACGTCGAGACGCTGGTCGAGGCTCCCCGGCTCAATCCCAAGACCACCCGCGAGTTTCTCGCGATCATCCACAAAAACGCCTCGCGCATGAACCGCCTTACCGAGGATCTGCTGGCTCTAGCCAGCCTCGAGAGCCCGGATTACAAGCTGGCGCTGCAACCCACGCGGGCCAGCGCGCTGCTGGAGGACGCCATCGAGTCGCTGGGTGGCATCGTGGCCGACGCCGGCGTCGAGCTGGAATCGGCTGGCGCGCCGGATTTGCGGGTTCTGGCCGATCCCGACGCCATGAACCAGGTCTTCGGCAACCTCATTGAAAACGCCCTGAAGTACGGCAAGGCCGGCAAGCGAATCCGGGTCGGCGCGCGGCTGCTGGAAGCTGAAACCGCCTCCAATCCAGCCCTCGAAGTAGAATTCAGCGTCCAGGACTTCGGCCCCGGCATAGCCAGTGAGCACCTCGTGCGCATCTTCGAGCGCTTTTACCGCATCGACAAGGCCCGCTCCCGCGAGTCGGGCGGCACGGGCCTCGGGCTGGCCATCGTGAAGCACATTGTCCTGGCCCACGGCGGCCGCATCTGGGTGGAAAGCGAACTTGGCTCCGGCGCGGCCTTCCGCTTCACCCTGCCCCTGGCGCCGGAGACGCGGCAGGACCCGGCTCTACGCCTCAAGCCTGAGCACGTAGTCTGAAATCAGGTGCACGTCCACTTCGTCGCCAGCGCTATACGATGAACGCTCCGAGGGGAGCACGGCGATGCCGTCAGCGCGTGACAGAGTCTTCAGCATTCCGGTGGTCTGCTTGCCGGAGCTCGAGGCCAGGAATCCCTCGCCGCCGCGCTCCAGCCGAACCCTCAAAAACTTGGCCAAACCCGGCTTTTTGGGCACATCTTCCTGCAAAACCGCGCGAATCACCGCCGGGAGGATGCGTTTATGCCCCATGGCCTTCAAAATGGCGGGTTTCACCAGCTCATCGAAGACGATCATCGAGGCCACCGGGTTTCCCGGCAGGCAAAAAATCAGCCGTTCGCCCTTGACGCCGAAGGTGGTGGGACCGCCGGGCCGGGCCTCGATCGAAGAGAAGACCTGCTCCATGCCCATTTCAGTGAGCACCTCGCGCACCAGGTCGCGGTCCCCCACCGAGACGCCGGCCGAGGTGATGAAGATGTCGGCCTCAAGCCCGCGGCTCATTTTGGCGACGTGGCTCGAGCGCGTGTCGCGGGCGATGCCCAGCCGCTCCACCACCGCGCCCGTGGCCTTGACCATCGCCGCCAGCGCCACGCCATTGCAGTCGGCGATTTTCCCCGGCTCAACCGGCTCGCCCAGCTCGACCAGCTCGTCGCCGGTCGAGAGGATCGCCACCCTGGGGCGGCGAGAAACCGTCACGTGGCTCATGCTGAACGAGGCCATCATGCTGATCTCCGGCGCGCGGATCACGGTTCCAGCCGGGAGAACAATCTCGCCGCGGCGCACGTCCGAACCGGCAAAGCGAATGTGCTGATGCTCCCGGACCGGGGCCTTGATGGTCACGAATTCCTCGCGGCCCTCGGTGTGCTCGTAAGGAACCACCGCGTCGCAGCCGGCCGGGATCCGCGCGCCGGTCATGATCTTCACCGCGCAGCCCGGATCGAGCTGAACCTCCTCGAGCGACCCGGCAGGAATGAATCCGGTGATGCGCAAACGGGCTGCGTCCTGGCAGTCGGCGCGGCGCACGGCGAAGCCGTCCATCGCCGAGTTATCGCACATCGGCATCTGCCACGGCGCGGCGACGTCCTCGGCGGTGACCAGCCCCATGGAATCGATCAACTCGACGGATTCATTGCCCAGCGTGTGCGCGCGCTCGAGAATCAAGCGGCGAGCTTCTTCAAGAGACGGCATTTTCTCTCCCCGTAAGGCGCAAAAATTCTTCAGAGGGCGTTGGCCCTTGCTCCGAGGCCGGACTTTCGCCTTCAATCCTTCCATCTTCAAGCCGGATCACCCTGGCTCCCAGCTTGGCGCCCAAAAGCTCGTCGTGGCTGGAAATCACGACGGTTATGCCGCCGGCCACGAGCGACGTGACCACGGACTCCAACAGCGCGGCGCTAGCCCGGTCCACATTGGCAAAGGGTTCATCCAGCAGCAGCACCTCGGATTTGCAGGCCAAGGCCCGCGCCAGCGCCACGCGGCGGCTCTCGCCACCCGAGAGCTGCCGGGCCTTGCGCAATTCAAACCCTTCCAGGCCAACCCGTTCCAGCGACTCCCGCACCATTCTCTGCGTGCTTTCCTTGGCTACGCCGCGCGACACCAGGCCGAAAGAGACATTGGCGGCCACGGTGCCGGAGAACAGGTAGGGGGTCTGATGGAGCAGGGTAACCCGCCGGCGCAGGGCGGCGCACTCTTTTGGCTCCCAGCTCACCGGCACGCCGTCAAAATAGACCGTTCCCTGCTGCGGTTTGTTGAGGAAGGCCAGAATACCCAGCAGGGTGCTCTTTCCCGAGCCGTTGGAGCCCACCAGAAGATGAGTCTCTCCGGCGGCGATAGTCAGCTCATCGATGGCGAGGCTGACGGTTTTGCCATGCACGGCCTGAATGGAGCTGAGTCGGTACTTTGCCTGGCTCATGCGCTATGGCTTTCTTGCGCGAGGGTGAGGAAGATATTCACCGCCAGCGAAACGCTCATCAGGATCACGCCCAGGGCCAGGCCGAAGGCAAACTCTCCCTTGCTGGTCTCGAGAGCAATGGCCGTCGTCATGGTGCGCGTAAGGAAACGGATGTTGCCGCCGAGCATCATCGCCACGCCGACCTCGGCGATCACTCTGCCAAAGCCCGCGATGATCGCGGCGACGACCCCGAAGCGCACCTCGCGCGTCAACTGGCAGAGGCTCTGAAACCGGCTGGCGCCCAGCGTAAGTGCTGTGGGAAGAATCCTTTGATCGGCCCCCTGAATCGCCGCCAGAGTGTAATTTGCCACCACCGGCATGGCGAGTACCGTCTCGCCGATGATGATGGCTTGCGGCGTGAACAGCAGCCCCAGCGAGCCAAACGGCCCCATGCGGCTGAGAAATCCGTACACCACCAGCCCGACCACCACCGTCGGCATCGCCATGAGGCTATTCAGCAGGACCCGAATTGCGCCCATCATCGGAAACTTGCCCAGCGCCACGGCGATGCCCACGGGAACGCCGCCAATGGAGGCGAAGATCACTGACCAGACGGCGACATTGAGCGAGGTCAGGACGGCGCTGAAGACCTCGCGGTCTCCCGCCAGAATCAGCGCCAGCGCCTCCCGGAGTGAATCTGTGATAAAACCCACTCGCTACTTCTCCTTGAAGGTGAAGAAGACCGGGTCGCCCTGCACGCGGTAGTTGGCAATAATGCGCTGCCCCTCGGGTCCGGTGATGAAGTCCTCGAACTTCATGGCCAGATCAAATTTCACCCAGGCGAACTTCTTCGGGTTCACCGCGATCACCCCATAGGGGTTGAAGAGTCCATTGGCGCCGGAGCGGGCCAGGACCTGATCGACGGTAAGCCGGGGCGCGGGCGCGCCGGGCCGCTCCAGTCCGCGGTTGGCGTCATAGAGAATCACCAGATCGGTCTTTCCGTGGCGGAAGGCGTTATAGGTTCCGCGGTCGGCCAGCGTGTAACCGCGCAACTCGGTCGCCATGTTGATGACCTCGCCCATGCCTTGCCCGGCCGAGCGGTACCAGGAGCCGGAGGGCGCGATGCCGGCGGCCGACCAGATCTGCTTCTCCTTCACATCGGTGCCGGAGTTGTCCCCGCGCGAGATGAAGGTGGAATGCGTGGCGTCAATGCGCTTGAAGGCATCGACCGCCGAGGTGGTTTCCCGCACGCGGGCCGGATCGTTGGCCGGGCCGATTACCACAAAGTCGTTGTACATCACGTCGCGGCGATTGATGCCGAAGCCATCGGCGACAAATTTGTCTTCCAGAGCTCGCGCATGAACCAGCACCACGTCCACATCGCCGGTCTCGCCTATTTTCAGGGCCTTGCCCGTGCCCACCGCGATCACATCCACCTTGCATCCGCACTCTTTTTCAAAGGGCGGCAGCAAGACGGTCAATAGTCCCGAGTTCTCGGTCGAAGTTGTCGTGGACATCTTCAGATGATCCTCTGCCGTGGCAAAGGAACAGAGGAACGCTACCGCCAGCGCGGCCAATGCGAGTTTCAGTTTCATGGAGCACCTCAACGAATTGGATTTCATGGGAGGGCCTTTCAGTTGCCAATCTTGTTCGTGGGTTAACTTCAGACCAGACCCGTGCCGGGATTATCTCACGGCCAATCAAGCTGTGCTGTCGTTTAAACGAGACTGATCTCAAATTGTGCGATGCGCAAGCTGCGCGCTGCATAAACCGGACTGCTCCTCAAACTGCGCCGTCGCTCAAAAGACCTTGCGGCTTCAGAGCTATCTGTGCAGAACGCGCGAGCCGGTGATGCTCGCTCCGTTAAAGCACGTTGCCAATTTTAGCAGGTTTAGAGGAGATTAGTGGTTCTCTTTTTCGCTTTTCCATCGCCCGATGCGGCGATCAGCTTCCGTTGCACTTCGCGCCGCCGGCAGCGTTCGCAGAGCCCGAGCAGTTGGCGGGTTTCTTCCTTGATGCAGTCGAAGGCCGTGCGCAGCAACTCCTCGCTGGCCAGTCGCACCGGCTGTCCGCACACGGGGCAAGACCTCAGCTCGGTCAGCCGCTCCGCATCAGCGCCGGCATGAACCACTTCGTCAGGCAAGTTGCAACTCGCGCAGCCGCTCCTGGGTGGGCACGCCGTCCTCATCCCATCCGCGCAGCTTGTAATATGCGGTGAGCATCTCCGGCACGTGGCTGATCTGGCCCTTGGCGGGGCCTCTGCTGATCGGTCTGGCGGTGAACCGCTCGGGCAACTGGTCGTCCTTGCTGGTGAATCCCGCCTGCAGGTTGAAAAGCCTCTCCAGATTCCAGATCCGCTCGCCGGCCTTGACGTATTCCTCCGTCGAATAGTTGACTCCGGTCAGCGCGCTCAGCAGCGCCGCGTAGTTTTCCCCGCCCCTGCCCGAGGTTCCGAAGATGCAGCCGCCGGAGGCGTCGATGGCCGCCGTCAAATCCTGGAAGAGCTTCACCCAGAAGGGTTTGTCGGCCGTGGTGTGCGGATCGATGTTCTCCCCGAAGCCCAGCACTTCCACCGCCACCGTGTAGCCCTTGGTGTGGCAGCCGCCGCGGTTGCAGGTCGCGTACTCCAGGCCGATGCCCTGAATGCCGCGCGGATCGTAGGGCGGAATCTCCTGCTTCTTCACGGTCATCGAAAACTCCGGGTGCCCGTAGGAGTTGGCAAAACGGTAGGAGCCCACCGCCAGCTTGTTGCCAAAGCCGTCGCGCAGCCCGATCTTCCGCGTCAGCTCGACCATCACGGAGGAGTTGCCGAAGCTCAGGTCCAGGCCATCGGTGTCCTTCACGGTGATGATGCCCGCCTCGAACATCTCCATTGCGCAGGCCACGGTCGCTCCCAGCGAGATCGGGTCCATGCCCATCTCGTCGCAAATCTGATGGCTCTGGATTAGGGCGGCGGTGTTATCGATGCCCCGATCGAATCCATGATCGAAGGCCACGGCCAAGCCCTCTTCCTGCGCCTGCTCGGCAAGTTGGCTCGCGTAGCCGGGATTCTTGATTTTGCTGATGCGGCCGCAACGCATCACGCAGGAGTAGCAGCCCCTGAGGCGGCGAGCCGGGCTGCCGGGCAACACGGAGGGGCGTTCGTCCTCGCCGGCGGCTGGAATATAGCTTTCCCGGAAGTTGTTCGCGGCCAAGGAACCGATTTCATTGAGAGTGTCGAGCGGAAGATCGACGCCGTAGGCTTTCAGCCCCGCGCCCCCGGTCGAATTTCTGTTTCCCGTCTCGCACGCCGCCAAAATAGCCTCGCGGAAGGCTTTCGGGTGTGCCACTTTGATCGGTCTGGTTCCGCAAACCGCGATGGCCTTCAGGTTCTTCGAGCCCATCACCGCCCCCACCCCTGAACGGCCCGCGGCGGAGTGCACGTCGTTCATGATCGAGGCAAACAGAACCCGCTTTTCGCCGGCCGGCCCGATGCAGGCCACCCGGGCATCGAGATCGGTCTCGGCCTGGACCATCTCCGTCGTCTCGGGAACCCACTTGCCCCACAGGTGCGCGGCCTTGCGGATTTCCACCGCATCGTCCCTGATCCACAGGTAAACCGGTTCCGGGGCCTTGCCCTCGACGATCAGCGCGTCGTAACCGGCGTAGCGCAGCTCCGGCCCGAAGAGGCCGCTGGCATTCGATCCGGCGATGGCTTCGGTCAGCGGCCCCTTGGTGACCACATGATAGCGTCCGCCCGAGGGCGCCAGGGTGCCCGAAAAAGGCCCCGGCGCGAAGACAATCTTGTTTTCCGGCGAGAGCGGGTCAACCCGCGCGTCCACCTCGTCGATATAAAGCTTGTCGCCCAGACCGCGCGCCCCGATATAGAGCACCGCGTCCTTCAAATTGGTGGGCTGCGTCGAAACCACACCGGTCGAGAGGTTGACGCGCAGGATCGTGCCGCTCCATCCATTCATGGCTGCGCCCCGATCATGGCCACGTCCCCTCGAAGGCCGACTTGAACCTGGCGGCAAAGGCTCTTCTGCGCGTGCGAGTGGCGATGTTTTCCTCAATGAATTCAATGGCTTGGGTGGGGCAGAATTGCGCGCAGGCTGGCTCGCCGCCACAGGTGTCGCATTTCAGAATCGACTCGGTTACGCTGTCATAAACCGCGCTGCCGAACGGGCAGGCCATGGTGCACATACGGCAGCCCATGCATTTATCGCGCGCATATTCAACCAGCGTACTGCCCTGGGCGCGATAAAGAGCCCCGGTCGGGCAGACCTTCATGCACGGGGCCGTGTCGCACTGCTGGCACATCATCGGCACTGAGTAGCCCTCCCGCTCGGAGGTGAAGACGTGCACCCGGGCTGCGGCGGGGCGGAACTGATTTTCGTGGCTGAAGCTGCAAGCCATGCGGCAGTTCTGACACCCGGTGCACCGCTCCGGATGAATCATGAAAACCTTGGCCATCGCTTCTCCACTCCGGCGCTGCAAGTTCGGCGCAGCCAGCCGCCCTCATCGCGCCCGGCTGCGGCGAAGGCTGCATCAGGGGCTGGACCGGCATTTTCTCTCCCCGGTCATGATCGACGGAGCAGAACCTTCGAGCCGCGCGTGACATTTTATGATGCACGAACCGTGCCAAAATCGCAACAGTCGGGCTTATTGTTCGCCATGCAGGTTGCAAAAACCAGATTAAGCCCGGTTTTGCCGTTAAATCGAGTGCGGATTCCGCATGGACTGCCGGCTCTTCAGAAATTATTCGTTTTTTATCAAAGAGTTAACGGCGAGATGAATTCCCGGATTGCTCTATGCATTCGTTCGCTCTATCGAAAGTTGCAAAATGGAGCATTTGTCACAAAATGTAACACTTTTTTGCGCGATCTCTGATCCCGCTCCACTCCTTGATCTTGCCGAGTAAAACTTGCGGTTTGTAGTAGATGAGTTGTACACTCGTGCTGTCAGAAAGCGGATCGGGCGAAGTTTCGACGGGGAGCCGCACGGCGACAGAATTCCTTGCGGCGGAGCAGAGCTGGGGCGGTCAAATTGTTCGCATAACGGTACGGCGCAGGGTTTTGTCTATGGGCGTTACAGACCTTCATGGTCGTCGCATTAATTACCTCCGGCTTTCGGTCACCCACCGATGCAATCTCCGCTGTCAATACTGTATGCCCGCCGAGGGCGTTCACAAGCTTGAGCACAGCGAAATCATGACGTATGAGGAACTGCACCGCATCGCGCGGCTGGCGGTCTCGCTGGGCATCGAAAAGATCAGAATCACAGGCGGAGAACCCCTGGTTCGAAAGGATTTAGTGGGTTTTCTGGCGGAGTTGGCCGCCATCGATGGCCTCAAAGAGCTTGTACTTACTACCAATGGCCTTTTTTTGCGGAAGCTTGCGCCGGATCTGCGCCGCGCGGGCGTTCACCGGATCAACGTCAGCCTCGATTCGCTGAAGCCTGAAACCTTTGCCGCCATCACCCGCGGGGGCCAGCTTGCCAAAGTCCTCGATGGAATCGCCGCCGCCGAAGAGGCTGGCTTCCCACCGGCGAAGATCAACGTGGTGGTGGTGCGGGGAACCAACGACAGTGAACTTCTGGACTTTGCGGCTCTGACGGTGCGCCGTCCCCACCAGGTCAGGTTTATCGAGTACATGCCCACCAGCCTCGCGCCGGACTGGTCCTCGGCATTCGTCTCCGGGCAGGAAATCTTCGAGCGTATCAACCGGGTTTACCCGCTGGAGCCGTTGGAGAGCACCCAGTCGGCCGGTGGCCCCGCCAGACTCTGTAGAATTCCCGGCGGGAGGGGAACGCTGGGCGTCATCACGCCGGTTTCATCGCACTTTTGCGAATCCTGCAACCGCGTTCGCGTCACTGCGGCGGGAACCATCAAGGGTTGCCTCTTTGACAATAGCGAGACCGATCTGAAGCCTTACCTGGAGGGCAGCGACAGCCAGTTGCGGGCGGTTCTGGAGCGGGTGATCCTGAGCAAGCCCGCCGGGCACCATCTGTGCGAGCCAGGGTCCGAGCCCGGATTAGATTCCGGGGCCGACCCTGGATCGGCGATTACGCCATTCTCGATGGCTCAAATCGGCGGCTGACGAATGCGGGACGACAGCCAATTCATCGAGGTGCGCAGTTGATCTCCAATGGGCCGCGTCGCGATGTCCGGCTGGAGGGCTTTAGTAGTCGTTCCTCCTTCGACGACGCGCTTGGCTGGATCGACGGCCATTCCCAACCCCTGAATGCCGAAGAGGTTCCGGTTGCCGCCGCCGCCGGACGCATTCTGGCCAGAACCTTTCTGGCTCCGGCCGATCAGCCGCCCACCGACACCGCTGAGATGGACGGCTATGCGCTGCGCTCTGCCGAGACGATCGGCGCGGGCGGCTATAATCCTCTCCCTTTCTCCATTCAGCAAGACCCGCGTCAGTTGAATCCCGCTTCGGCGCTGCTGATCTGCTCTGGCGCTCCCATGCCGCGGGGCGCGGACGCCATTGCCTCCTTCGACCTGATTCGCCCCGGTGCCGGGGCTATCGAGGTGATCGAGTCGGTCACCCGCGGCGCGGGCATGAATTTCAAGGGGCAGGAGGCGCAGGCGGGCGCTGCTCTGATTGACAGCTCCCGCCCTCTGCGGTCGGCGGACCTCGGATTGATCGCCTCCTTTGGCATCGCCACAGTGGCGGTCATTCGCCGCCCTCGGGTCCGGCTCATTATCGCCGGATGCAAGTTCCGCTTCGACAGCAACTTAAGCGACGCCAACGGTCCCATGCTGCGCGCGCTGATCGCCCGCGACGGCGGCCTGATCGAGCCGGAGACGGATCAGTTCGCGGGGCTCTCCGCCCAGCCTGGAACCCCAGAACACTTGCCTCAGTCCACACTCTCGGAAGATTCCGCCCAACTCGTCCAAGCCGCACTGGCCGGGTTGATAGCCAAGCCGGGAGCGGATCTCATTCTGGTCTGCGGACTTACCGGTACTGGGCCGGACGACGTGGCTCCGCTGGCACTGGACGCGGCGGGCAGCCTTGATGTTCATGGCATCGCGCTGCATCCCGGCGGCTCGGCCGGCTTGGGGAGGGTGGGCGAGACCCCGGTGATATTACTTCCCGGCAGCCCGTTGCATTGCCTCTGCGCCTACGATCTGCTGGCTGGCCGCCTGATTCGCCGGCTGGGGGGGCGCGCTTCCCGGCTCCCCTATGCGGTGCGTCAGGCCGTCGTGGGGCGCAAAATCGTCTCATCGATTGGCAACTTCGAACTCGTGCAGGTGCGTCTGGTCTCCGGCGAGGTTGTGCCTCTGGGTTCGGCCGGATCGGGCGGGTTGGCGGCCGCAGCCCATGCAGCGGGATTCGTCCTGATTCCCGCTCCGCTGGAAGGCTATCGGCCCGGAACGCCGGTCTCCGTCTACAGCTATGATGAAGTTGATGATCTGGAAGGCAAGGGCCTATGACAGCACAGCGCTCAAATTCAGAGCTTTTGCGCGCCGCGCAACAGCAGCAATTTCTTGAAGTGATCGGACGCGACGCGGCCGAGGCGAAATTTCAGAAGTGCCTTAATTTGAAGCCATTGGGAGAAGAATTGGTTCCGTTGGCCCGCTGCTTGGGGCGCGTTCTTTCGCGTGACGTGGTGGCAGAAGTGGACGTTCCCGGCTTTGATCGCTCGCGGGTTGACGGCTTTGCCGTGCGCTCGGCCGACACCGACGGCGCCTCCGCCGATGCTCCGCGTACCTTGCGGCTTAACGCCGAGATTCTCACCCCTGGCGTTCTGCCCCAGGCGGAGGTTCTGGAGGGAACCGCAACCATCGTCGCCACCGGCGGCCTGATTCCGCGCGGCGCCGACGCCATGGTGATGGTCGAGCAGACCGAGGCGCGCGAGCAAGACGGTCAGGTCCTTGCCGATATCTACCGAACCGTTGCGCCGGGCGCCTTCATCGCCGCCGCGGGTAGCGATATTGCCCAAGGTGAGACCATTTTGCGCGCGGGCCAGATCGTCACCTCGCGGGAGATCGGCTCTTTGGCCGCCATCGGTCTGGCCGAGGTTTACGCCTGGCGCAAGCCCAAGGTGGCCATTTTTTCTACCGGCGATGAACTCGTTGCTCCCGGTGAGCCGCGCCCCCTGGGCGGCGTCTACGACTCCAATAGCGCCATTTTTGCCGCCGCGGTCGCAGAGGCCGGGGGCGAGCCGGTGCAGTTGGGCCGGGCGCGCGACGTCGAGAGCGAAATTAACGCGCTGCTTGCCCAGGGCCTGAACTACGACCTGGTGCTTCTCTCGGGAGGAACCTCGAAGGGCGCGGGCGATCTGGCCTACCACGCCGTCAGCAAGCTCGCGAACCCCGGCATTGTGGTTCATGGCGTGGCGCTCAAACCCGGCAAGCCGGTCTGCCTGGCAGTGACCGATGGAAAGCCGGTTGTCATTCTGCCCGGATTCCCGACCTCGGCGATCTTCACCTTCCATGAATTCGTTGCGCCGGTGATCCGCGCCTTTGCAGGACTGCCTGCCGAACGCCCCGAGTCGGTGAAGGCCCGGGTGGCCGCGCGCACGACTTCGGACCGGGGCCGCACGGAGTTCGTGATGACCTCGCTGCTGCGCGGGCTGGACGGAAACCTTGTGGCCTATCCGACGAACAAGGGCTCGGGGGCGGTCACCGCCTTTGGCCAGGCCGACGGTTTTTTCATCATCGATGCTCAATCGGAGACCGTTCCCGAGGGCGCCGAGGTCGAGGTTACGCTGATCGGCGCGCATCATAAACTGGCCGATCTGGTGATTGTCGGCAGCCATTGCGTCGGCCTCGATCTGCTCGTTGGCCGCGTGATGAGCGAGGGCTTCTCCGTCCGGGCGCTCAATGTGGGCAGCAACGGCGGACTGACCGCGGCCAAGCGCGGCGAGTGTGACATCGCCGGAATGCACCTGATGGACCCGGCCACGGGCGAGTACAACCGCCCCTATCTCACCGATGATCTCTTGCTCGTGCCGGGCTACATGCGCTTGCAGGGGATCGTCTTCCGGCCCGGCGACGCGCATTTTGAGGGCCGTACGGCGGAAGAAGCCGCCGCGGTGGCCGTGGCCGATCCCGCCTGCCTGCTCAGGAACCGCAATGCCGGAGCCGGCACGCGCATTCTCATCGACCGTCTGTTGAAGGGTTCGCAGCCGCCCGGATACTCGAACCAGGCCAAAACCCACAATGCCGTGGCCGCCGCCGTCGCCCAGGGCAGGGCCGATTGGGGCGTGGCCATCGAGACCGTGGCGCGGCAGTACGGGCTCGGCTTCCTGCCCTTGCAGGTCGAGCACTATGATTTCATGATTCCCAAGAAGCGCGCCGAGCGCCCTCCGGTGAGGAGATTCGTCTCGCTGCTTGCCGAGCCAGAGGTCCGCGAGCAGCTTAGCCGGCTTGGATTCGAACTGAAGAAGATCTGAGCGGTTCCGCAGATTCAAGAGCGTTTCCACTCAGCGCGGCAGGAGATAATGGTTCTACCGATGAATGACGACGAAGAGAGTCTGGAAGAAAATGCCTCCAAGCAGAGTTCTTCTACCGCCAAGCGGCGCACCATTCCCTACGCGCGCGCGTGGAATATCGCCTTCCGCACCCTTCACCTGGTTTTTATCAGCATTCTGGTCGGCGGGCACGCCTTTGGAGCTCCGGCCGATCAACTGCGCCCTCTGCTCTATGGCGCCATCGTCACCGGAGGAGGAATGGCGTTCATCGACGGCTACCCTACGCTGGAGTTTCTCCACCTGGGCTGGGGCGTAATGCTGCTTACCAAGCTCGCCCTGCTCTGCCTGGTCCCTTTCATGTGGCCTCACCGGCTGCCCATCCTGATTGCCGTCATCATCATAGGATCGGTCGGGTCGCACATGCCCAGGAAATTCCGGCATTATTCCATTATTTACGGCCCGGAGAAGAGAGAAACCTCCTGAAATTACGGGAATTCACCGCCTGAAACTGCGAAAAACAGCCTGAACCGGCGGGAAACGGACGTTCTGAGCTTCTAGCGTCCCGCCGTGACCGGTTCCGCCGCGTCAGCCGGCGCTACAACCTCGGGCGCCGCGGTGTCGCCGATTCCGTACTCCTTCATCTTGCGATAGAGCGTGTTGCGGCTGATTCCCAGCGAAAGGGCGGCCTTGTGAATCTTGCCGCCGTAGGAGGCGACCGCTTTGCAGATCATCTCTTTTTCCAGATCGGCCAGATTGCGCACTGGAGTCTCTTCCGGCGATGAATCAGCCTCCTCCGGCCTCACATTCAGGTCGCCCAGGTTGAAGTAAGCCGCCCGCAGCAGCGGATCATCGTCGGCCAGGTTGATTGCCCGCTCGATCACATTCTCCAGTTCGCGCACATTGCCCGGCCAGGAATAGAGTTTAAACCTCTCCAGCACGCCATCTTCAAACTTCTTGGGCTCAATCTTCAGGCGCAGCGAGATCTTCTCCACCAGGTGCTGCGTCAGCTCCGGTATGTCCTCCCGCCGCTCGCGCAAAGGGGGAATGCGCAGGCTGAGGACATTCAGCCGGTAGTAGAGGTCCTGGCGGAAGCGGCCGTCCTTTACCTCCAGCTTCAGGTTTTTCAGCGTCGCGGCGATGATGCGAATGTCCACCTGGCGCTCGATGGCGGTGCCGATGCGAGCCACCCGGCGCTCCTGAATGACCCGCAGCAGCTTCATCTGCGCGCTCAGCGGCATATCGCCAATCTCGTCCAAAAAAAGCGTTCCGCCGTCGGCCATCTCGAACTTGCCCGCCTGCCCGCCCCGTTTGGCCCCGGTAAATGAGCCTTCCTCGTAGCCGAAGAGTTCGCTTTCAATCAGCGACTCCGGCAGGGCCGCGCAGTTGACCGCAATGAAGGGCCCTCCGCTCCGCTGCCCGCCGTTGTGGACGGCCTGCGCAATCAATTCCTTGCCCGTGCCGCTCTCGCCTTCGATCAGAATCGTAGAGGAGCTGCCGGCCGCGAGCTTCGCCTGCCGCTTCAACTCGTTCATGGCACTGCTCTCGCCCACAATGTCGTCGAAGGTGCTGCGGCGCGCGGCCAGAGAGTGCTGTTTGGAGGCTGTCCTCCAGCGGTCGATCTCCTGGAAGAGGGCGACCGCGCCGATCACCGACCCATTGTCGTCGCGCAGCAGCGCGGCCGAGCTGCGCAGTTTCTTCCCCGAGCGGTTGCAGACAATCTCCTTCTCCTCGTAGCCTGTGCCGTCGTTCAGCAGTTGGAGTATGGGAATCTGGCAATCGGTCAACTGGGTAACGTGCCGCCCTTTAAACGATTTTGGGTCCACGCCAAAAATCCGCGCTCCCCGGTCGTTAATTTCGGTGATAATCCCCCGGTGATCGACCGAGATCAGCCCGTCCGACATATGATCGAGCAGAATCTTCGAGTAGCGGTAGGCGGTGCGGAGCTGATCGGTCACGTACTGCAGCCGCAGTTGATTATCGATGGCCCCGGCCGCGGCCACCACCATTCCCAGGGTGTGCGCATTGGAGGCGTGGTAGTCGCCGCTCAGGTCCAGCACGCCGGCCATCTGGCCTTCGGCGGAAAAAATCGGCGCGGCCGAGCAGGCCAGGAAGTGGTTGCTCTGGCAGTAGTGTTCAGCGGCGCAGACCTGCACTGGCTTGCGCTCGAAGATGGCGGTGCCGATGGCGTTGGTGCCCTTCGCGGGCTCGCTCCAGTTGCCGCCGGGGCAGAGTTGAATCTCGCTGGTGCGGGAGGTAACCTCGGGGTCGCCGATGACGTCGAGCAGGTAGCCGGTCTCGTCGCTCAGCACCACCTGGAATCCGGTGCCCTTGACGAACTCGTAGAGCCGCTCCATCACCGGCCGGGCGATCTTGAGGAGGGCGCGGTGCTGATGCAGCCGCTCCTTCAGCTCGCTGCGGTCAATTTCACTCTCGGCCGTGCGCAGGGGATCGACGTTCAGGTTCTGGCAGCGCTGCCAGGAGCTGGCAATCTCGGGGCTCAGGTGGCGTACATCGAGCGAGGCGCCGGCTGTGTACTGCTGCCACGCGCTCTGAACAACGAGATTATTCTTAGCCGTAAGCACACACATCCTAACCTGAGCGGATTATACTACCAACCCAGATTCAAGATAGTGTGATCCAAATCACGTGCCCTGGATGCCCGCAGCCCGCGCCTCAGGCCCCCACAAACCGTGCGTAAAGGCTGCGGGCAATCCCTATGTCGGTGGTTCCCTTGATGATGGCCCGGCCATCGGGGAAGATCGTCATCTCGTAGGGCTCGCGCCAGAAACGCAGTGCGAATTCATTTCGGCGGACCGCGCCGTGCGCCGCCAGTCGTTGCTCAAGCCCGGCCAGATCGATTACTTTGCTCTTCTCGTGAATCTGCACGGAATTTCTGCCGCAAAGCGAAATGTGCGGCCGATTTTCCCCGGAAAGGTGGGGAAATTCCCGCTGCTGGCAGCATCGGCAATCGGCTCTTACGGTATCGGCCGGAATCTCGGCGTAATCGTTCCACCAGAGATCCTGGGTGAGCAGAGTGCGCCGCATCAGATCCTTCGATCCAACGAAGAACTTCAGCGCCTCGGCGGCGGCTTTGGCGCCGATGGCGGTGACCGCCGCGTTCAGGATGCCGGCCGTGTCGCAGGTCTCGGCCGCGCCGCGCTGCGATTCCGGGAACATACAGGCCACGCAGGCCGTCTCGCCCGGCAGGATGTTCATCGTCACGCCCACGCTGCCGATGGCCGCGGTATAAATCCAGGGAATGCCCTTCGAAATGGCGTAGTCGTTGATCAGGTAGCGGGTCTCGAAGTTGTCGGTCCCGTCCATGATCAGAGCGCAGTCGCCGAGCAGTGCCTCGACATTGCCGGGCGTCAGATCCTCGATCTGCGGCTCAATCGTCACCTTGGAGTTGCACTGCGAAAGCCTTTTGGCAGCCGCGGCTGCTTTGGGGAGAAACTCCGCCGCGTCGGCTTCGTCGAAGAGCGTCTGCCGTTGCAGGTTGCTGGGCTCGATGTAATCCCGGTCGATGATGCGCAGAAATCCCACCCCGGCGCGAGCCAATAGGGAGGCGATAGCCGATCCGGTGGCCCCGCAGCCGGCAATGGCCACGCGCGCATCCGCGAGCTTCCGCTGACCCCCGGCCCCGATGCCGCGAAAGAGAATCTGGCGCGAGTAGTAATCGTTGAAAGAGATTTCCGGCATGGGCTATCCTCCTCCGACTACCGGGAAGATGCCGAGATTGGCGCCCTCATGAAGCACCTGATCCGAGGTCGCGTACTTGAAATCGACAAACAGAGTGCCGACCAGCGACTCCTCGATCTTCAGTTCATCGAGCACGTCTTTGATGGTCGTGCCCGGCGGATAATCCCGCATCTGCTCGTTGAACCTGTCGTTGCGAAAGGTGGCGTAAAGCCTGACTTGAACCTGCATAGGTGAATTCCGCGCTCCGGCTCATTTTACATGACGCTGCAATGAAAAAAACCTGGGCCGCGCGGGAAAAAATCTCCGTTGCGGCCCAGATGTCAGGAGTGGTTAGAAGTTCCAGAAGCTGTCGATCTCTTCCGGCGTGAAATCCCAGATAGCGTTGTGCGGAGCAACCGGCTCGTACTCGAAGAACTCGGGCAGTCTGTCGTCCTTGTTGGTGAAACCGGCAGCCAGGTTGAAGTTATGCTCGGTCGTGAGCACGTACTTGCCCAGGTTGACCACATCATCGCCGGTCAAGTTGATGCCGAAGCGCGCGTTGATCAGATCAAGCAGCGCCTGGAAGCACTCGGCGCTATCCAGTACCGGGAAGGCGACGAAGATGCACATACCGGTCGAATCGACCGAGGCGGTGGCAATCTGCAGGTTGCGCGACAGATCGATCTGCCCGTCCTTCTTCAGCGGGTCAACGTGTCCGCCCACGCCCAGGATGTTGGTGGCGATGGTGTAGCCGGAGGTGTGATCGGCGCCCATCGGCGTGGTGGCATAGGTGATGCCGATGCCCTTGACCGAGCGGGGATCATAGGCCGGAATGGCCTGGTGCTTGACCACCGGAACGCGGGTCAGGCCATAGGCTCTTCCCACTGCTTCGGTGCCAGCGCCCAGAAGGCGGCCAAATGGAGTTCCCTTGCCGATTTCCTCCTTGAGAATGCGGAGAACTTCAGCTCCATCTCCCCAGGGAATGGCGCCTCCCTCCATGGCTACGGCGACCATGACCGAGGTCTCGATCGAATCCACACCAAGATCGTCCATGATGTGGTCGGCTTCGGCGATCTGATCCAGATTCGCGATGCCGGAGTCGGCGCCGAGGGCCCAGACCGTCTCGTACTCAAGGCCGGAGGCCAGGTACTTGCCTTCCGCGTCGTTGTAAATCTGCGAGCACTGA